>Ga0126378_10000007_pt1 | contig 202636 bp, 180 predicted proteins | sample PanSoiMetPlot_23_FD_92587 | JGI IMG/M metagenome (GOLD analysis project Ga0126378, IMG submission 92587) | Tropical forest soil microbial communities from Panama - MetaG Plot_23 | ecosystem: Environmental > Terrestrial > Soil > Tropical forest > Bulk soil | place: Panama | collected 2016-02-17 | reverse complement strand
TGGGGCGCGAGTGGATCTGCTGCACGCGATGCATCTGATTGAGCGGATCGTGGCGCCCGGTCCGGAGCCGTCGGCGTATGTCCTGCGGCCGCACCGGGTGGGCGACCTGGGGAGGGTGGTGTACTCGGAGGCGGCGGGGTATGCGGAGCAGTTCGGGTGGAATGCGGAATTTGAAGGGCTGGTGGCGGAGATCTCGGCGGATTTTCTGAAGAATTACGACGCGCAACGGGAGCGGTGCTGGATGGTCGAGGTGGATGGCCAGAACGTGGGGCACATCTTCCTGATGAAGCATCGCGAGGATCCTACGATCGCGAAATTGCGCTTGCTCTATGTGGATCCGAGCGCGCGCGGGATGGGCCTGGGAGATGTGCTGGTGCGGGAATGCGTGCGGTTTGCGCACGGGGCGGGATACAAGAAGTTGATGTTGTGGACACAGAGCATGCTGACTCCGGCGATCAGGATTTATGAGCGCGCGGGGTTCCGGCTCGTGAGCGAACAGGCCCACCACAGTTTTGGCATGGACCTGGTGGGGCAGGTGTACGAGCTGGATCTTGGTTGAGCGCTTAAGGACTTGTCCGGGATAGTGCGTCCGATAACCGGGACGCCGATGGACCTGCTGGTTGGGCATATCATGCTGTGCGAGGAGGACGCTTGGCATTGCATACCCCGATCCTTGCGGCGTCTGTGTTGTCTCTCTGTGCAGTCGTTCTACATGCTACGGGGCCCGAGGTGAAAGAGACGCGGGAAGCGGTGGTTCGTCCTTGTAGTAACAGAGAATGGCAACTCGCTTTTACTGAAGAGGCGCGCAAGCTGACGCAAGGTGATCTAAAGGAATTTGGTGGGTTCAATAGTTGTGAGAGTGTTGTGCTGCCGTTTCTTCACGACGCGACAATTCTGCGGCTTCATACACCGATTAACGTTGACTATTCCATTGTTGCGGTGCTTTTCAGGCCAGATCACGAAAGCTCATTGCGGCATCTTGCGCACTGCAGGGGCATGTGTGCGCATGAGTCCCCAGATCAGCCCGAGTCGATTGATGCGATCAACTATGTGCTGAGCCGTGCGACGATCAAGCCCGATCGTGAGGTAATGCGAATGATCGTGGCCCTGGACCTGTTTCTTCTTGATGCTGAAACGGAAAGCCCGTTCGGGGCTTCGATTGCGATGAAGGAGCATCCTCTGGGTGGGGATGCGTTCCGTTCGGAAGTGAAGCTGGAGAATTCTTCGGCAGAGGTATTTGTGAAACGATGGGGTTGGCGGTTCCATTTTTCGGTCGCCGGGGGCAGGGTTCAGTTGGTGAATGTCAGGCTCGACTCCCGGTAGCCACATTTTCTGCTGCGTTGATGGGAATGGCCGCCGCACAGTTACGAAGCCTAATGAGGGGACTGCACCTCCGCGCTCCAATTCGAGCGTGAGTCGGGTTATTCCACCCCCACTTGGCGGCGCGTTCGGACTGCAGCGGCAAGTTCCTTCAGCAACTTGTGCGTCTCGGACCAGTCGATACAGGCGTCGGTTATGGACTGGCCGTAAACCAGCGGCTGGCCTGGCGCGAGATTCTGCGCTCCTGCGACGAGGTTGCTTTCGAGCATCACGCCGATGATGTCGCGGTTGCCGGCGGCGATCTGCGCGGCGACATCGCGGCAGACGCTGGGCTGGCGGGTATAGTCCTTGGCAGAGTTGGCGTGGGAGCAGTCGATCATAATGCGCGGGGTGAGGCCGGCCTTGTTCATTTTGGCGGAGGTTTCGGCAACGGCTTCGGCGTTGTAGTTTACGAGTTGGCGGCCGCCGCGCAGGATGATGTGCGTGTCAGGATTTCCCCGCGTGACGAAGATGGCCGACTGGCCGTGCTTGGTGTGCCCTAGGAAGGTGTGGGAATGAGCGGCTGACAGCAGCGCGTCAATGGCGATGTCGACGTTGCCGGATGTGCCGTTTTTGAAGCCAACGGGGCAGCTTACGCCCGAGACGAGCTGGCGGTGGACCTGGCTCTCGGTGGTCCGCGCTCCGATGGCTCCCCAGGCCACAAGGCCGGCGATGTACTGCGGCGAGATCATGTCGAGGAACTCGGTTCCGGAGGGGACGCCCATCTCGGCGAGGTCGAGCAGCAGGTTGCGGGCGAGGCGCAGGCCGTCGTTGATCATGAACGACTGGTCGAGATGGGGGTCGTTGATCAGGCCCTTCCAGCCGATGGTGGTGCGGGGTTTCTCGAAGTAGACGCGCATGACGATGCGCAGGTCGTCGGAGAATTCCGCGATGGCGGCTTTGAGCAGTCCGGCATATTCGCGGGCGGCTTTTACGTCATGAATCGAGCAAGGGCCGGCGAGGACGATGAGCCGGTCGTCGCGGCGGTTGAGGATGTCGATGATTTCGGCCCGGGCGTTGAAGATGGTCTCCGAGGCAGATTCGGCGACGGGGCGCTCCTCTTCCAGGAAAACGGGCGGAAGGACGACTTTCGTCCATTGAATGCGGATGTCATCAGTGGTGTGGAACATGGGTCTCTAACCAGTATCCAATATTGGGCGGGAGATATTGGATTTGAGGCAGTTAGCGGCCAGATCGAAGGCGCGATTCCGGCCCGGCGGCTACCTGAACCGCGCCCCGGCGCGTCAAACAGCGCAGTGTTATACTCGAAAGTGAGGCTGCACTGTCTGGCCGACCTTTCCGTGCCTGCCACACCTGCCGGAGGTTCCATCCGTATATGACTCCCCGCGCCCGCCGGGCACTCTTCACCGTAATCCTGTTTTTCGCCGTTTGCGCCACTGTGGGCAGCATGCTCCAGCGCAAAGTCGGCGCGCAATCGTCTGAAGACGAGAGCCAGATCCGCGACAGCCTGAAGCAGTTCACCAACGTGTATGCGCTGGTGGAGCAGAACTACGCCGAGCCCATTACCGGCGACAAAGTCGACGCGGTCATTTATGACGGGGCGATCCCGGGGATGCTGCGCACGCTCGACCCGCACTCCAACTTCTACGATCCAAAGGCCTATGCCAAGATGCGCGAGGACCAGCGCGGCCACTACTACGGCGTGGGCATGGTCATCCAGCAGCAGCAGGACAAGATTTACGTCATCACTCCCTATGAGGGCACGCCATCGTTCCGCGCCGGAATCCGGCCGGGCGACGTAATCACCGCGGTGGACGGCAAGCAGGTCGTGACGGACGGCAGCAACCAGGACGCGCTGAACTCCTCCGATGCGGTGGCCAAGGCCCTCAAGGGGCCCAAGGGCACGCATGTTTCGGTGACGATGGTTCGCGACGGCCAGGCAAAGCCCCTGGTCTTCGACCTGGTGCGCGACGAAATTCCCCACCCCTCGGTTGATCTCAAGTATGAGATTCGTCCGGGCGTGGGCTACATTCACCTGACGCAGTTCCAGGAGACAACCGGGCAGGAGATTACGGACGCCATTAACAGCTTCGGCAGTCTGAAGGGCTTGATATTCGACCTCCGCGGCAACCCCGGCGGCCTGCTGAGCCAGGCAGTGGACGTGTGCGACCACCTGCTTACCAAGGGGCAAACAATCGTTTCGCAGCGCGGACGCGCTTACCCCGACCAGAACTACACGGCCACGCACGGCAACGAGGGCAAGACGTTCCCGATCGTTGTGCTTGTGAACCGCAACACGGCCTCAGCGGCGGAGATCGTCTCCGGCGCTTTGCAGGATCACGACCGCGCGCTGATCGTGGGCGAGACCACATTCGGCAAGGGGCTGGTGCAGACGGTCTATAACCTGAGCGACAACACCGGGCTGGCTCTGACCACATATCACTACTACACGCCTTCGGGGCGCCTGATCCAGCGCAACTATAGCGGCGTTTCGCTTTACGACTATTACTTCAATCATGCAGGCGCCGAGCCGGCCGACAAGACCAACCGCGAAGTCAAGCTCACGGACTCCGGGCGGACGGTTTATGGCGGCGGAGGCATCACCCCCGACGAGAAGATCGATTCGCCCAAGCCCAACCGCTTCCAGGACGAGCTGAGTTACCGCTCCGCGTTCTTCCATTTCGCGCCGGAGTTCCTGGCGAATCGGACTGTGGACAAGAATTTCACGGTTGACGATGCAACACTTTCGTCTTTCAAACAGTTCCTGACGAGCAAGAACATTACCTGGACGGAGAAGGATTTCCAGGACAACGCGGACTGGCTGAAGCTCAACATCAAGGCTCTGGTGCTCGGGGATCAACTTGGTGAGCAACAGAAGCTTCTGTCGTTGGCAAACGGAGATCCGGAAGTCCAAAAGGCGCTGAGCTTCCTGCCCGAGGCCGAGGCGCTCGAAGATAACGCGCACAAGGTGTTGGCCGAGAAGGCGCAGGCGCACAGCGAGGGCGCCACGACGGCGCGGCCCTAAATCCAGTTACACGAACGACGAAAAGGACAGGCTTGGGGCCTGTCCTTTTTTCTTTGCATCGAAAGGTCGCCGATGTGTGCCATGCTGTCGTAAACTCCGGCTCGCGGAGGCGGACGATGGCCCCTGACTGTGCTCAACTGGCTGAAATGCGCGATGTTCTGCTTGAGACGTTCGCAGTGAACGACGCGATGAACCAACTCCTGCTCGCACACCTTGATCCCAAAGCGTGGCGCGCGCAACTGCCCACGGCGCGGCCGAAGTCAGGTCGCACGATCGCGCAGATCTTCGTTCATCTGCATCACTCGCGCCTGAATTGGCTCAAGCGCAACGCGCCGCAGCTTGCGTGCCCCGCAGCGCTCGATCCGCATCGCTGCACGATGAAGCAGGCCGCGGCGGCGCTCAAAAAGAGTTCCGCGCAGTGCGTGCGCATGCTCACCGATGCGCTCTCGGCCGAGCCGGGCCGCAAGATCACGCATTTCACCCGCGACAGCTGGATGCCGACCTGGCCAGCTGGAGCATCGATGTTCTGCTACATGTTTTCTCACGAGGCGCACCACCGCGGGCAGGTTCTGATGCTCGCGCAACTGCTTGGGTTTAGGATCCCGCCGAGAGTATGGGGCGGCATCTGGCAATGGGACAAGCTATGGAAGAACCACGGGTTCACGACGCGGCCCCGGTAACCAGTGGCTATTTTGTGCCCTGGGGCGGAGTTGGTCCGTAAAGCGACTCGGCTGTTTTCCGCAGAACCTGCTGGGCTATCTCCTCGGCGCGCGCGCGGCTGACTTCTCCATCGTGCATCATGCCGGTGAGCGCCAGGCCGAGCGCTTCGCGCGCGTTGCGGCTTGCAATCCAGGTAGCTTCCTCCCAGCCCATTGCGTCGGAAAAGGGATAGCCATCGGTTCCGAACAGCACTTTGTCGGGATAGGTCTCGAGCCACTCACGCAGCCATCCGGCCAACGTCCGCGGCGGGAATGTGAGCGCCTGCTGCGAGAGGTCGAGATACACGTTCGGCTTCTGCAGCAGCGCGCCCGCTTCGCGTACGAACGGCCAGCCTCCATGCAGCATGACAAATCGAGTGTTCCTGAGGCGCCCGTCGTTGAAGACAGGCTCGAGAAGCAACGGATTTGCGCCGGCGATGCCGAAGTAACTTCCGCCGCCGGACATGGTGTGCAGGTGAACCGCCATGCCGAGGCGGCCGCACTCGGTGGCGATGTAGCGGAAAAGAAAATCCTGAAGCAGTTTGTAGGAGGAAGAGTCCGGTGTGCCTCCGGCGGCCCACTGCGCGTAGATGCGCGCGGCTTCGGCGCGCGAGGGATCGCTGAATCCAAAACTGCGGAGATATGCGATCTCGAATTTCTCTGCGACTGCACCCTGTTTTCGTTGGCGCTCGAGCGTCGGCGTGACCACCCTGCTGAGGTACTCGTCAAGCGTGGCGGGAATCGCCTTCAATCCGACCGCGGCGAGGTATCGGGCGCGAAGGCGATCTTCGAGCGGAAAGAACTGCGCGCGATCGGGTGTTTCGGTGGCAATGCCGGAGTTGTCGAGAGGAAACAGGAGCGCATCGGCATAGGGAACCCACCGGAAATGCGGCGGCTCGATGCCGGGACCCATGCTGACGCGATTCGCGAGCATGGTGCCGATGCCTGCCTGCTGCAACACGCACGCTGAGTAGTTCAATTGCTCGCGCTGTCTCACGCGTTGACGCTCGGCCTCGAGTTCTTTCATTCCCGCGGTGTCGAGCGGCGGAATGCCGTGGAAACCGAACAGGGCCGCCCACGCGTCAGCAAGTTGCGGGTTGTCGGGGCGCCATGCGACCGGGTCGGTCTCCGGAGCCATGTTGTCGACCGGAAGCGCGTCAAAATCCCGGTCCGGATTTTGATGTGGGCCGCCCGCCGGCGACGGAAGCACGGGATGCGCATGATTGTCGAAAGCGGGAGTGCGCTCAATGACGGCGTGCAACTGGGGATCGATGTCCTGTGTTGCAGGAGAGGCAGACCGGCGCGTTCCGTTCTGGCTGTTCGCCGCGATGCACAGCAGCAATGTCAGCACTGCCGCGGCGCAGGCATGTGCCCGTCGAATCCCAGGCCTTCGGATCATGGAGACGAGCCTAGCACGCGCGAGTTCAGGTTCGAGAGTTGAATCACGCCCCGTGTGCACCTGCGCCTGTGTGCGCTTCGAATCCTGCGACCAGGGTGTTCTCAGGTCACCGCTGGCTTGCATCTCCTGCCGCAACCCTGCGATTGAATTCCGCCGACTTGTTGCGCGGGACGGTGATTGACTGCCAGCGCTCGCACGCAAAGTGCTTCGCCAGAAGGACGATCTGCCCAACGTGATACGAGTAATGGGCGATCTGGCGATTGATCGCCTGCATCACGGAGTGTGCTTCTCCGCGGATAGTGATCGTACGCGCGAGATCGGAGTCTGTGAGCGGTTGCAACGCTCCGAAGACGCAGGCCCAGCCGCTTTCCCAGTCGCGCATGAGCGCCTCAGAGGTAGGCGCGGGGTCGACGAACTCGCTGTCGCGGTCGCGGTTTGGCTTTTCGCCGTCGCTGGTCAGGAAGTCGGTCCAGCGCGAACGCATGTTGCCGGCCATGTGCTTCACGATGACCGCGATGGAGTTGGCCTCCTCATCGAGCGTAACGAAGAGGTGCTCATCCGCGACCTGCTGCATGGCCCTTTCTGCCTGTGTCTTGGTGTAGCGCAAGAGCTCGATCGAGTCCTCAAGATACGATGCGGTGAATTTCAGAGCCATATTCTGATTATCCTTTTGGACGGACGCCGCCGCGATCCACTCCCGCGGCATAGGCGCAGTCGGCGCGCACCGGGCAGCGGTCGCACTGCGGCTTGCGCTTGCAGATTGCCTGGCCGTGGGCCTTCAGCAGCAGATAGGCACGCTGCCTTGCGTGGAACTGCTCGGGTACATCCTGCTCAATGAGACCTTGCGCCTCCCGGTACGTCACCCCGTAGTTTTCGCGCTCAAGGCCGAGTGCGATGCGCACGAGCACGTGAACGCTGTTGGAGGGTACTGCGGCGATGGGCGCAATGTGGCCGAAGAGGAGAATGCGGTCCGCGCCTGGATCGGCGATGCCGGGAAATTGCTTAAGGGCTTTGCGGATCCCGGCCAGAGAGCCGGCGAACAGGTCGCGCAGGTCGCCGCCATATTCCTGCTCCACGCGCTGGGCGATCTGTTGAAGGCGCATGGCGCGAAGCTCCGGGACCATGCCGCCGGACTTCAACGCCGCCGTGAGTTTCGCCTGGGATGCGGCGAGAATCTGCTTCGGCGTGACGCCAACTTGCGCCTTGAGCGCTGTCCAGCCGCGCGCGCAGCGATCGTCACTTTGCGGGTAGCCGCAATGCCACCAGATCAGAAACTCGTATGGATCGACTGGAAAACCGGGCTCCTGAGGGCCGTGGATGGCTTCAAGGCGGTCGAGCAATGCCGACGTCGTTTGTATGCGATCGTGAATCATGAGCACCCGCGCACGCTGGAATCGCGCGTGTTGTCCCGTTACGCTTCCCCATCTATAACGCATCCGCAGGATTTCCGGAAGCGGTATTGTGTGGATTTACCATCACACCCATGAGCTCAACCCCGCGCTTGCTTCTTGCCGGCGTTTTCCTTCTCTCTTTTGCGGGAGCGGCCGCAGCCAGGCCGAAACCGATCCCCGTGAAGGTGGTGGTGGTAACCATGTTTGAAGTGGGCGCGGACACCGGAGACGCTCCGGGCGAGTTGCAGTACTGGGTGGAGCGCGATCACCTGGATCATGTCTACTCCCTGCCTGCCGGATATCACTCGGTGCGGATGAACAGCTCGGGCGAGATGGCCGTGCTCACCGGGCAGGGAACGGCGCACGCCGCGGCCACAGTCATGGCGCTCGGGCTCGATCCGCGCTTCGATTTGACGCACGCTTACTGGATCATTGCCGGGATCGCCGGCGGCAGCCCCGATCGCATCTCGCTCGGATCTGCCGCGTGGGCGCGCCGGGTGGTGGATGGCGACCTGGGCTACGAAGTCGATGCGCGGGAGATGCCAACGGAATGGAAGACCGGTTACCTGCCGTTGCGCAAGACCAAACCGTTTGAAGAACCCGCTGCTCCGCTCGAAGGCCAGGTGTATGAATTGAACGCGGCGCTCGCCGAGTGGGCATTCGGCTTGACGCGCAGCATTGCTCTTGCCGATTCCGACAAACTGCGCGAGGCTCGCGAAGCTTTTGACGGCGGAATCGCGCAGAAGCCGCCGTTCGTGACGATGGGCGACGAGATCTCGGCGTCGACCTATTGGCACGGAGATCTTTTGGACGCGTGGGCCACGGAGTGGATGCGGTACTTCACAGGAGGCAAGGGCGAGTTCTTTACTGCCGCCATGGAAGATGCGGGTACGCTGCAATCACTGCGCTTTCTTGCCAACGCCGGACGCGCGGACTGGTCGCGCATCCTGGTGCTGCGCACGGTGAGCAACTACGATCGGCAGCCGCGCGGTGTGAGCGCAGCAGAGAGCCTGGCGCGGCAGCGCGTGGGGACCTACAGCGCGTATCTGCCTTCGCTCGAGGCGGCGTACAAGGTGGGCCATACCGTGGTGAACGAAATCCTTGCGCACTGGGACCGGTACGCCGGAATGCTTCCCGCGACCGGCGCTTCCGCGAAGCCTTGACGACGAATCGTGCAGCGGGACCGAGACCTGTGAGCTACTCTTATTCAACTCCGGAGTTGGCGAACCTAACCCGCGCAGTGGAAAATGCTTGCGTCCCTGTTTTTGAAACCATCGCAGGTGTTTGGCGGCGCATGCGCGTCGCGGAACGGTAGGAGCTCGGATGCATTCTCCCTGGTTTGGCGAGTTCATGGGCACGCTGGTGCTGGTGCTGCTCGGCGATGGAGTGAACGCCGGCGTAACGCTGCGCAAGTCGTATGCAGCCGATTCCGGCTGGATCGTGATCGCGACGGGCTGGGCGCTCGCCGTGATGTGCGGCGTCATGGTCGCGCAAGGCTTCGGCAGCCACGACGCCGCGCTGAACCCGGCGATCACGCTTGCAGGCGCCATCGTAAGCGGGAAATACGGACAGGTGCTGCTGCTGTGGTCGGCGCAATTGCTCGGAGCGATGTGCGGCGCGGGGCTGGTGGCGCTGCATTATGGTCCGCACTGGAAGCTGACACCCGATCCGGCGAAGAAGCTGGGCGTGTTCTGCACCGGACCGGCGGTGAGCGCGCCGGTGTTCAATGTGATCAGCGAAGTAATCGGCACGGCGATGCTGGTGCTCGTCGCCGGAGCGATCTTTTCTCCCGGCGTTGCGGAACACGGCCCGGCGGCGGGCATTGGGCCGTGGCTGGTCGGCAGCCTGGTCTGGGGTATTGGCCTGTCGCTCGGGGGCACGACGGGATATGCGATCAATCCTGCGCGCGACCTGGGGCCGCGGTTGATGCACGCGATTCTCCCCATTCCCGGCAAGGGCGGGTCGAACTGGAGATACGCGCCGATTCCGGTGTTTGGTCCGCTTTTAGGCGCGGTCGCAGCGGGGGTATTGGTGCGCTTTACCCATCCGTGGTGAGGCTTGATCCGGCGGCCCGACTGATGCTCAGGCGGGTAGCAGATGCCGCCTCGTCAGCAAGCGGGTTGTATCCTTGCCTTGACGGCTGCACCCACACCCGCAAAGGACCAACCTGATGGCCGACGCTGTATTGCAACTCGATCGCCGCGATAACGTCGTGGTCGCGCTGAAGAGTCTCGTTGCCGGGAATGAAGTGCAATTCGGATCGTCCTCTTGCCGCGTCGTGGAAGCCGTTCCCGCCAAGCACAAGATGGCGATTGTTGATCTGCCGGCTGGCGAGCTGATCCGGATGTACGGCATGGTGGTCGGCGAGGCGACACAGGCGATTCCTCGCGGCGGATTGATCTCAACGCGCAACGTGCGGCATCGCGCGGACGCATACACGGCCACCCGGCACCCTATCACGAATCATCTGCCCGATCCTTCGCCGTGGGCAGAACGGGTATTCATGGGCTATCACCGTGCCGACGGGCAGGTGGGCACGCGCAACTATTGGATTGTGCTGCCTCTGGTGTTCTGCGAGAACCGCAACGTGGAGCGCATGAGGGAAGCGCTCGAGGAAGAACTCGGCTACGGCGGCGCGGCGAACCAGTACCGGCAGCACGTGCGGAGATTGCTGCAGCAAAAGAGCTCAGGAAACGAATCGGCGGCTACCCGGCCGGTCCTCGCGGCTGAGGTGGAAGGGGAGACGGCGCACGCGGTTTCATACCGGAGCGATCGGGTATTTCCCAACCTGGATGGCATCCGGTTTCTTACTCATGAAGGCGGATGCGGCGGAACACGCCAGGACGCGCAGGCGCTCTGCGGTCTTCTGGCCGGCTACATTTACCACCCCAACGTTGCCGGCGCCACCGTATTGAGCCTCGGCTGCCAGCACGCGCAGTCGGCGATTCTGATGGACGAGCTGCGCGCGCGCGATCCCGGGATGCACAAGCCGGTGCTGGTGTTCGATCAGCAGCGGTCGGGCAGCGACGCCGCTCTGATGAATGCGGCGCTGGAGGCGACGGTTGCCGCCCTCCACGATGCCAATGCAGTCCGGCGCGCTCCGGCGCCGCTCTCCGCTCTGACTGTTGGGCTCAAGTGCGGAGGTTCGGACGGATTCAGCGGAATCTCCGCAAATCCAACTCTCGGGTTCCTGTCTGATCTGCTGGTGCAACTCGGAAGCACGACCCTGCTGTCGGAGTTCCCGGAACTGCACGGAGTGGAGCAGGAACTCATCAACCGTTGCGCCTCGGACGCACTGGCCCAGCGCTTCTACGATCTCATGCAGGCCTACTCGGCGCGAGCAAAGGCGGTTCACTCGGGCTTCGAGATGAATCCGTCGCCCGGCAATATCGAGGACGGGCTCATTACCGATGCCATCAAGTCGGCGGGCGCGGCGCGCAAGGGCGGCGTTTCGCCGGTGCGCAACGTGCTGGACTTTCCGCAATACGCAACCACGCCGGGACTGAATCTGCTGTGCACGCCGGGCAACGACGTGGAATGCGTGACCGCGCAATGCGGCTCGGGCGCCAACCTGGTGTTGTTCACCACCGGCCTGGGCACGCCCACCGGCAACCCGGTCGCTCCGGTAATCAAGATCTCGACGAATACGCCGCTCGCGCAACGCATGGGCGACATCATCGACTTCGATGCCGGTGGAATCGTGACCGGCGAGGCGACCATCGCAGAGTGTGCGGCAAACCTGCTGGAGCTCTCCATTGAAGTGGCCAGCGGCAAGCGGCTCACGAAGGCCGAGCAACTGGGCCAGAACGACTTCATCCCGTGGAAGCGTGGGGTATCGCTCTAACGATTTCTCCCGCTGGAGATGCGCATCAGCTGCGAAAGTGGGTATCGGCGTTGAGGAGGGGACTGTGAGCGTGGTCGTGTCGATGGAAGAGCTGCTGGGCTGGAGCGACGAAGCCTCGAACTTCTGGAAACTGCACTTCGATGCCAACCCGGCACTCCTCGAGTTGAAGTGTGGAATCGGCGGCGCGGCCACGGTTCAGGATCTCGTGCGGCACATCTGGGCCGTAGACCTGCGCTGGGCCCAGCGGCTCGCGGGATTGCCTGAAACGCCGGTTGCGGACTTTCCCGCAGGGCCGCTTGAAGCGCTCTTCGATCTGCATCAGCGGGCAGCTCAAATTCTCAAGGGCCTGATTGCGGACCCGCAGCAGGACTGGGATGCTCCTTACACGCTCAAGGCGTCGTGGCTTCCCCAGGGCGAGGCTACGCTCTCACGCCGCAAGGTGATGGGTCACGCGCTCTTTCACGGCCAGCGCCACTGGGCGCAGTTGGCGACACTCTTGCGCGAGGCCGGATCGCCCACGGGCTTTCGCGGTGATTTTCTGTTCTGTTCAAGCCTTAAATAAACCTGCTTGCGGCGAGTCCACCCAAGCGTTGCGTCACTCCAGGAACGACGCCACCACGGCAAGGGCCGCGACCGCCGCCGTCTCCGCGCGGAGAATCCGCGGACCCAGCGAAGCGGCCTTCCAACCGTTCGCATCGAATAGAGCTTCTTCCTCCGGCGCCCATCCGCCCTCCGGCCCGAAGGCCATCTCAATAGCCGGCATTTGGTTCCTCGCGCTTTCGACGGCCTCCGCGATCACGTCGCGTAGCGTTGTGCTGCGCTCCTGCTCCGCGAGCACAATGCGCGTAGCCTCTGAAGCAGCGCGCACGCGCGAGGCGAGCGGCTCGGGCTCGTGGATCACCGGCACATCGGACCGCCGCGACTGTTGCGCGGCCTCATGCGCGATTCGCCGCCAACGCTCCACGCGCTTCTCGGCAGCCCTCGCCAGGTGCCTGTCAGAACGCCGCGCGATGACCGGCGCGATGGCGGCCACGCCGAGCTCCGTGGCCTTTTCGATCTCCCACTCCATCCCCTCGAATTTGAAGATCGATACCACTAAAGTAATGGGCAGCGCAGGGTCGGCTTCGATCTCGGCGATCAGGTTGAATCGCACCTCGTTGGGCGCAACCGCGGCGACTTCGGCATGGAACACGTGCCCGCCGGCCACCACGTCAGCCTCCATTCCGGGCTCGGCGCGAAGCACGCGGGCCATGTGCTCGGCCTGCGCTCCGGCCAGCGTAGCGGTTGCTTCATCCCAGCGTTCGGCGATCCAGCGGCGTCTTGTCATGGCAGGCTTTCAGTCCTCAGCACGATTCTATTCCGGTTCTTCGGGAGCGCGAATCGCCGCTGTTCATGCGGGTTTTCGCCAGAAACACTAAGGGGACGCTTTTGAGCGTCCCCTTCGAGTGTTGCCTGTTGTGGTTGGTCGCTACTTCTTCTTTGCTGCCTTCTTCGCGGCCTTCTTCGCAGGTGCTTTCTTGGCTGCCTTTTTCGTTGCCATTTTCCTATTCTCCCTTTTCGATGGGTTGCATCGAAACTGCAACATGAATTGCAGTTGAGGAATGTATAGATTCATGATTCACAAGTGTCAAGAAAAAAACGAATGGAGAGTGGAAAAAGTGGCAACAATTTTTTCATTCCTGCATTGGAGCCGCTCTCGAAAATTCAGAGCATATGATGCGCGTGGAGCGCTGAGAGCATCAGCCCGGCGATCAAATCCTGCCACGCATGCGCGAAGATTCCCGGGCGCAGGCTGCGCCGGAAGATGGTGAGCAGGCTGAAGAGAGCTCCGAAAAAGGAAAGAAGCAGCATATTGCGCGCGCCCTGGTACCCATGCGCGAAGCCAAATAATAGAGCGGAGAAGATCACGCCGTACGCCAGCGCGCCGCGACCCCATGCCGTGAACTGACGCTGCAGATAGCCTCGAAACACAACCTCTTCCGTGAATCCGGCCATGATGCAGAGCAGCACCCACGCCGCGACTTGAGCCGCTGTGGCGGGCGCCAGCGCGGTGAGCGTATGCAGCGTATGCTGTTGCGCCGCGTCGGGCGCAATCGTTGTTCCCGGCGCATAGAAGGCGTGGTGCTGGATCGCGTATTCCGCGATCTGCCACAGGATGCCGATCGTGCCGAGCACGAAGAGCGAGCCCATCCAGAACGCAAGGGCGATCCCGAAGTCGAGCGCGATCGAGCGAATGTTTCCCGGGATGTCGCCGAGGAGAGAGACGAAGGGGACCTTGCGCAACCGCAGCCCGAAGTAGACCCACGCGAGCATCACGGCTTCGGTCCCGGCGGTGAAGGCATAGGTCTGCATGCGGTTGATCTGGCTTGCATGCTGCCCGGTAAGCTCCTTCGCGCCCGCGAAAGACAGCACCAGGATGCCGGCGACGAGAAGCAGCGTGTGCCACGCCGGCGCGATGCAATGTGGAGCGGCGAGCGAGGCTTCTTTCTGATCAGGTGTATCCGTAGGGGCGTTCTCCGGAGTCGGCAATCGACTTTACCTCTCTGTTTGAGGAAGTGCAGCGTCGCGGGAATTCAGCATTCGATAATGTTCAGCGCAAGCCCCGCAAGGCTCGTCTCTTTATACCGCGACTGCATATCCAGCCCCGTGAGGTACATGGTGCGGATGACCTGATCGAGCGAGACTTTGTGGCTCTCGCTCTCATTCATGGCGATACGCGAGGCCTGCACCGCCTTCACCGCGCCCATCGCGTTGCGTTCAATGCAGGGAATCTGCACCAGGCCGCCGATCGGATCGCACGTCATCCCGAGGTTGTGCTCCATTGCGATCTCAGCGGCGTGCTCGATCTGGCCGTTCGTGCCGCCGAGCGCCGCCGCCAATCCGCCCGCGGCCATCGAGCAGGCCACGCCCACCTCTCCCTGGCAGCCGACCTCGGCTCCGCTAATCGAAGCATTTTCCTTATAGAGGATGCCGATCGCCGCCGACGCCAGGAAGTAGCGCATCGTGCCTTCGTGGTCTGCTCCGGGGACGAAGCGCTCGTAGTAGCGCGCCACCGCGGGCACCACGCCGGCCGCTCCGTTGGTCGGCGCAGTCACTACGCGGCCGCCTGCGGCGTTCTCCTCGTTCACCGCCATGGCGAACACCGTTACCCAGTCCAGCGGCGCCAGCGGGTCGGCCGCCTGCCCCTGCGTTTCCTTCTCGCGCAGCCGCTCGGCAAGCCGGTGCGCGCGCCGGCGCACATTAAGTCCGCCGGGCAGCGTGCCTTCGGTCGCGGTGCCGCGGTCCATGCAATCGCGCATCGCCTGCCAGATGCGGTCGATGCCTGCGCGTACCTGATCTTCGGAAGAATTCCCTACCTTCGCATCGAACCGCGCCGACTCATTGCGCAGCATCAGTTCGCTGATGGTGAGATGGTTAGAGTTGGCGGCGTCAATCATCTCCGCGGCGCTGTGAAACGGGAAGGGAATCGGCTTCGCGTCCTCCGATGCGTCGGCTGCGCTCTCACCTGCCCCATGCGCCCTGTCCTCGGCGATGAATCCGCCGCCGATGGAGAAGAACGTCCGCTGCTCGAGAACTTCTCCGCCGGCATCGTACGCTGTAAGCCGCAGCCCATTGGGATGCTGCATCACAGCGCCGGGTGGATTCATGACGGTCCGATGCCAAAGCATGTCATGCGTCTCGTCGAAAGGAATTGCGCGCTCGCCGGCCAGCAGGATGCGCCGCTCAGCGCGAATCGCGGCGACCGTTCCATCCATCAATCCCGGGTCGACAGTCGCCGGTTCATTGCCCGCCAGGCCCAGCATCACTGCGCGATCGGTGGCGTGCCCAATCCCGGTAAGCGCGAGCGAGCCGTAAAGATCCGCCTGCACGCGCGCAACACGTCCCAGCAAGCCGTGCTCTACGAGGCCGCGCGCAAAGCGGTGCGCTGCCCGCATGGGGCCCATCGTGTGCGAGCTCGACGGTCCCACGCCTATCTTGTAAAGGTCAAAGAGGGAAGTCATGCGCAACTCACCGGAACGATGGTACGCCTCCGAGGAGGCTGCTGACGACCCCGGCTGCAGACACGTGTCTGCCGCAATCTCGCAAGAAGAGACCGGCAGTCTCTATCGGGCAGTCCGCCGCCGCTTCACCTCGTACATGGCTTCATCCGCGCGCGCCATCAGGTTTTCGAGCGTCGCGTTACAGGCCAGGTCGCAGCGAACCACGCCGGTGCTCACCGAGAGCTTCTCCTCGCCGCCCGAGTCCATGTTGTAAATGTCGATGGCAGACTGCAGACGCGAGTCAACACCCGTTGGAGCCTCATCGCCGATGCCAAACACCACGAATTCGTCGCCGCCAAGCCGCGCCACCACGTCCTCTTCCCGGAAGGTCTCGCGCATGGTCCGCGCCGCCGCGCGAAGAAGCTGATCGCCACGTTCGTGGCCGAAACGGTCATTCGCCCGCTTCAGTCCATCGAGATCGGCAAAGAGCAGCCAGCCGGTCAATCCATTCCGCCGCATGGCGCGCATCTCCTGGCTGGCAAGAAGCGTAAAGCCGCGCCGGTTGTAGAGGCCGGTCAGATCATCCGTGAGAGAGAGCCGCTGAATCTTCTCGTTGGCCATTTCCAGTTCGGCGGTGCGCTCCTTCACCCGCGACTCCAGCTTGCCGTATAGCTGGACGCTCTCCAGGGCGACAGCGGTCGTGTTCGCCAGCGCCTGAAGAATCTTCACCTGCTCCGCCGTCGGCCGATAGTGCCGCGCCCAGTAATTGCCGATGGCCCCCACCGGATCGAGCGACCGAATCGGAACCATGGCAAGGCTGCGCACGAACGTCGGCCGGTAAGCGTCCAGGGGAATTCGCGGATCGGTAAAGATGTCCTCGATCACCACCGGTGCGCGGTTTGTCATCACCCATCCGCTAATGCAGGTGCGGATCGGAAAGCGCGAGCCCTTCCACAAGGGTTGGATGGCATCCTCTTCGGCGTAGTAGCAGTTGTCGCCGTCGCGGAGCACGAACGTGGCGCCGTCGGCGCCCGTCAACGCGCGGGCTGCGTGCCGCACAATCTCCATCACGCGTTCGAGATCGTGCGCCAGGGAAAGGTCCTGCACAACTTCCAGCAGATACTCCATGGCCCGGGTGTAGTCGAATGCAGCCTCGGCGTACCGATGTCGCTGGGGAAAATTCAATTTGCATGTACGGCCTCTGGAACTGGCCCAATTTCCCCAAAATCTATCACAAGCCGGAGCCCGGTCCAATGCCTCTTCCGTGGAGTTTCTCCCGGAAGAGAGAGCCGGCCAATCCGTGCCGCGACCCGCACGCGAATGATAAAATTTTCTTAACTTTCATATCATGCATTTCAGGGCTTTCAGTTCAGCCGTCTATGGAATCGATGCAAATCTGATCGACGTCGAAGTCGACTACAGCGGCGTCGTTGCCAACGAAGACCACTTCCACACCGTGGGCCTGCCCGACGCCGCCGTGCGCGAGAGCCGCGACCGCGTCCGCGCCGCAATCAAGAACTCCGGCTATACGATTCCGCCAACCTTTATCACCATCAATCTCGCTCCTGCCGACCTGAAGAAGGAAGGCTCAGGCTTCGATCTGCCCATCGCAGTGTGCATCCTCGCGGCGTACGGCGCGCTGCGCATCCAGGACCTGAGCCAGTTCCTTCTTGTTGGTGAACTCGGCCTCGACGGCATGGTGCGCGCAGTTCCCGGCATGCTGCCCGTGGCCATCCTGGCCCGCGAGAAGAAGATTCCCAACCTGATCCTGCCGGCTGCCAATGCTACCGAGGCCGCCGTAGTCGAGGGCGTGAACGTCTACCCCGTCACATCGCTGCTCGACGTGATCGACCTGCTCAACAGCTCGGTGATGGGCGTCGTGCAGCGCGAGCCGTTCCGTGTATCGACGGAAGCGCTCTTGGGCGAGTTGCAGCAATTCAGCGTCGACTTCAAGGATGTTCGCGGCCAGCACACCGCAAAACGCGCTCTCGAAGTGGCCGCGGCCGGCAGCCACAACATATTGATGATCGGCCCCCCCGGCTCCGGCAAGACGATGCTCGCCAAGCGCCTGCCTTCGATCCTCGCGCCGCTCTCATTCGACGAAGCCCTCGAGACGACCAAGATCCACTCTGTGGCCGGCACGCTCGATCCAGCAGAGGGGCTCGTCACGCAGCGCCCGTTCCGTTCGCCGCACCACACCATCTCCGATGCGGGGCTCATCGGCGGAGGCATCGTTCCCAGGCCAGGCGAAGTCTCGCTCTCGCACAATGGGTTGCTGTTTCTCGACGAGCTGCCCGAGTTTCCGCGCAATGTTCTTGAAGTCATGCGGCAGCCGCTCGAGGACCACACCGTAACCATCGCGCGCGCCGCCATGACCCTCAGCTTTCCCGCGCGCTTCATGCTCGCAGCCGCCATGAATCCCTGAGGTTGCGTTGCCTTTCTGTCACAAGTTCAGCGGAAGATGGTAAATAGCAGAGGTTTATGGAGATATCCTCTTTGCCAACCACGATCTTCTCCGTAATGTTTTCTATAATTTGGCGCTTTTGAGATTCCTCGAGTTCGGGCCAGTGGGAGTACACGTCCCGGGCCCGTGCGAAGATTTCATCGCTCGAAACGTACTGGACCTTCAGGAAATCGATCTCGCCTTGGAGGTGCGGCCGCTCGTCCGTGATCTGGGTGAGACGTTCCTCCAAGGGACGGTATCGATTCCCGAATCCGTCCCGGCTGATTTCATCGGCTTGATACAGGCCATACAGCTTGTCCATTTCACGGCGGAGTTTCTGCTCTTCCGTGTCGAGGGTTGCGAGGAGTGCCTCTTTTTCCTTGAGCGTAGCGTCGGCGTTTGCGAGGTAGGAGGTAATTTCGGACGGGGAAAAGAACAGGGTTTTGAGCTGTTCATGGAAGACGGCTTCGAGATCCGTCACGGGAATCTTGTTCCGGCAGGAATAGCAAATGTACTTCGGGGAGTTGGATGGCACGTACATCTTCTGACCGCACATGCAGTACGCGAGACCAGCAAAGAGGTGGACCGCCTTCTTCGCGGGCCGCTTGCCATTCTTTCGGTCGTGCAGCAACGCGTTACATTCTTCCCATAGATCCGACGGCACGATCGCTTCGACGGTCGTGATGACCCACTCTGACTCCGGCTTCACGGTCCAGCGCTTCCCGTCGCCCAGGCTCTTTGTGTAGTTCGCGCGGCGGACACCCTTCGCGGTCGGGTCACTGATGAGGCGTTCCACGGTCGTATCGGAGAAGGGTCCCCCGGACCGGGTCCGATACCCGGACTCATTGAGCAGCCGCGCAACGGTCTTTTTCCGCTTGTGCTCGGCAAAGAGTTCGTAGAGACGCCTTCGCACCGGGGCTTCGTCGGGATGCGGAAGGAGCTCCCGGTCCTTCCACTGATAGCCGAAGGGGGCCTGGCCGCCGAGTGGCTTGCCGAGTTTCGCGCGGACGGGGACGGATGCCGCGACGCGCTCGGCAATTTCCTCGCGTTCCCACTGGGCCATCGCCGCAATCATGGTGTAAAAGAGGCGTCCGGCGGGGGTCGTCGTATCAATCGATTCATGGAGCGAGATGAGGTCTGCGCCGTGGACCTGAAAGATATCCGCGAATTCAAGGAGTTCCCGCGTATTCCGGGCGAGGCGAGCAAGTTTCGAGAATACGAGTCCCGTTATGTGGCCCGAAGCGATGTCCGCGAGCATCCGCTTCGCTTCCGCCGTGCCCATGACCGACTTCCCACTTACGGCTTCGAGGTGATACACCTCTCGGACGCGCCATCCCTTGAGACCCGCGTAGTCGCGGGCGCGCTTCTCGTGGTGTTCGGGACTCTCGCCTTTTGCCTGGTCCTCGGTGGACACCCGAATCCAGATCCCCACGGGTTTCGCGGCGTGATCCTCGTGAATTGCCTTGTTTCGCATCGAATTCCTCCCTGCCGAGCGTGGGGATGGTATCGGGAATAAGGGCATAATGCAAGGGATATTTGCCCCTACAATCAATTACTTACGCGGTGTTTTGAGCTTTTTGAGCGCACCCAAGATGACATCCGAAATGGCCTGCTTGCGGGCCTTTTCCTCAGCATCCCCTACCGCCCGGTATTTGACTTTCACCTTGTAGCCCCGCACGTTCCCTTCGCGCGCTGCACCCTGCGCATCGAGGGAATCGAGGAACGCGAATAGTTCCTCAGGAGTGAGCACGCGGACGCGCTTTGACTCTTCATCGCTCAGCGCTGCTTTAACTGCATCCTTTGCGCGCGCGATGGCCTTTCGCTCGGGGAGCACGAGGGCGACATGCCCAAAATCGGCGGCGAGACACTTCCGAATATTCCCGATCTCATGATCGATGCCGGTCGATACGGAGATTTCGCAGGCAACCGATTCCCCTTCCCGTTCGAGCGCCACATCGACCGATCCCAGGCCGTCGAGAATATGTTTTTCAATTGTCGCTTTCCATCCCTTGCTCGCCGCCCAGCGCCGGACAAGATCCTGCAGGTACTTGTGCTGCGCCCCGCCTTTGCCGTCGCGTGGCGTACGTTCGATGCTCGGCGGAATCGGTTCGCTCGCCGAGGGGCGCTTCAAGGCAGGTTCCGTTCGTTTCGTGGCAACTGGCGTCTCCTGCGGTGCTGACGCTCTCGGGGGAGCAGGGCGATCGACGGGCGGCGGAACGGATTGGGCTTCCGGAAACACCACCTCTTCGCGGCGAGTCGCATATCGTTCACGGGAACGTGCAATGATCTCCGTCCGGCACCGCGCAGCCTCGCTATCGGCGACCACCGGAACAGGGAATGTCCGCAGATTGAAGTCATATTCGGCGCGTTCGACACGGCAGATTGCCTCACCGGCCTTCAGGTTTTGGAGGTCTTTCGCTTCAAAGAACGAGAATCCTTCCGCAAGTCGCTTCGCGTCATGGTCGCCCACGCGGAAGCAGATGCGCGTGTACGGGTTTGCCATAACGGCGCTTGCGACATCCGCATCACGACTCTGAAGCTGTTGGAGTTCCTGATGAGCGAGCACGAGTCCCAAGCGATACTTCCGGGCACCGGAGAGTATCGAGGCCATGGAGGGAGTGACGAAATGATGGAACTCGTCGATGAAGACCGAGAACGGACGCCGGGACGAGGCCGCGAGTTCTTGCCGGGAGAGTGCAAGCTGGTGAAACTTCGAGACAAGGAGCGTGCCCAAGAGATGCGCGTTCTCCTCACCGATCATTCCCTGTGACAGCTTCGCCAAAAATATCTTGCCCTCATTCATAACGCTACCGAGGTCGAAACGCTGCCGCCGCTGGGCGACCATCGCGCGGATGAGCTTGGGCCGGAGGAAGGTATCAAGGCGGGTGAGGATCGGCCCCTGTGGTTTGCCGACGAGGAGCGGGAAGGACTTTTGCCAGTAATAGACGATCTCAGGATCGCGGACGGTCGCGAGAAACTGCGCTCGGAAGGCTGGATCAACAAGAAACCTCCGGAGGTCCACCAAGGTTCCGCCCTCCGCGCTTTCGAGGAATGCCAGCACCGCGTTCCCGAGGACGGACGTCATCTGATCGCCCCAACTGGTGGAGAGCCGCCGGAAGACGGCGACGAGATCAGAGCCCAAGAGATTCTTTTCGACTTCGGAATGCGCCTCAAGCACGTTAAACCCGACGGGATATTCCTCGTCCGAGGGATCGACAAGGATGACATCCTTCCAACGAGTCTCCGGAATGCGGCCCAGAATGTCGTCCACAAGATCGCCATGGGGATCGAGCACGGCGAGGCCCGCTCCCGCCTTGATGTCCTGAAGGATCAGATTGAGAAGGAGCGTGGATTTCCCCGTTCCCGAGGCACCGATCACGTAACAGTGCTGAACCCGGGCGTCGGCACTCATCGTGACAGGGGTCACTTGTCCCGCGTGCACGCTTTCCCCGAGCAGTATGGGATGACCTCGGACAATTGCTGGTGCAGCCTTCGTCCGGGCGTCCTCACGCCGAAGCGCGGGTACTCGCACGGATGCCGATGGCGGGTGCGCCAGGGATACAAGTTCCTCGGTATTGAGGAGCATCCCCGAACGGCGGTTCGTGCGGGCAAGGAGGTCCGCCGCATGGTGCTCATCGTCATACTCATCGTTTGCGAGCGCGACGAGCGCATTGGCGCTGGGCGCCCCGAACTGTGCAAGGGCTCCGCCGAGATTCTTCGCGATGTTCCATGCGCGAGACTGTGTTCCCGCCTGCGCCCCCACACGCACTACCGCCGCGTGCAAGGGGTGCCCTACCTTCTCACGTGCCTGGGCGACAAGCTCCGGTGCGTCAGCGAAGAATGACCGTCCCTCACCGTCCGTGACTGCTCGCATAATGCTCTCGGCCCACGGATGCCGGACCGCTTGAAAGAGTACCTGCAAGATCCCTATTTCGTGTTCCCCGAGTTCCGCGAGCGCACCTGTCACGGCGATCAACGGATCGAGTTCAAATCCCCGCACGGTGCGGAATGGCACCATGAATTCCCGTGAGAGGCCGAAATCGACGATGACGGAAGGCCTCTGAATATTCCAAAGGCCGTGAACGTACCCGGTCCTCGACACGAGGCCGGCCTCTGGAAAATGCGCGGCAAGTTGTTGGTTGAGCGGTGTACGATCGCGCGATGCACACGCGAACTGGACCGTAATAGCGTCCTTTACGCCTACCACTTCAAAGGCGATGGGCTGGGAGAGCAAGGCGAGGCTCGCAAACAACCGCTCGGCGGATTCCTTGGCAACCTTGGTGCCTGGGGGGAGCGCAAGCTGCAGTTCGCTGTATTCGCCCTCTGCAGATGCTGGCTCGGGCTCCGGTTCCTCTTCTCCAGAGGACGGCGTCGGGGCGGGCGCGGGTCGGTTGCGTCCGAACAGCCCATCCAGGATTTGACTCATCGCAGTGGGCCTGCGGGAATCATCCACCGTGGGAGGTGCAGGAAGCGAGTGGTACCAAAATGGACGGAAGGGAGGCTCAAGCTCCACAGGGTAGGGCCAGACCTGCCATCCCCTACCCCGTCGCTCCCAGGCGTAGAACTGGGCCGTGAGACGCTCTTCGCGGGTCATCGGGGGTGCCGAGCCCAAGGGGAGGGATTCTCTATCGCGGTCGATCACCGCTATCGCCCATAGAATTCGCGCATGATGGGTTTGCGCTCTTGCTCGGTGAGCGCACGGATACCCTTCGCGGTAAACAGAGAATCCACGGCATCGGTAACGACTGTATGAACAACTGACTGGAACATGAGTACCGTGTCCGTCTTGTAATACGTGGGCGGCTGAACGAATTTGGCATATAGCCAGCCTAGGACCGGAATGGCGAGTACTACATCTTCGACACGCTCTCCAAGCCCTTGCTCATGAATTACATACCCCAGAAGCGCGACTGCACCAAGGCCGCCAACAACCCCGATCAGCAGTCCTGCACCGAGGCCGAATAAGCCCACCAAGATCGCGAAGACCACAAAGATTGAGAAGAAGAAGAGGGCTGCCCAGAGCAGCGGATGCGACGGAGGGATCTCAGCGAGCCACCACGAGAAAAAGTATCCCGTGCCAAACGGTGCTGCGCAGAGATCGAAAGCGAGTTTGCCGCGCTTGATTCGTAGGTATTCCCGTCTTGCAGAGAGCACGCCACTCTCGCGCCATTCGATTCGAGAGGTTGAGTACTCAGGAATCTCGCGCGGCTGCAGAGCCAACTCGATGGCGGCATAAAACTCCATCGCGGACGTCGCAAAGTTTTCTACGGGATGGTGCCAGTGCGAAATAACATTCGCGTCCTTGCCAAGCTTTGCCATTGAGGACCCTCCCGGAGGCTTCTCAAGACTGCTGGATATAGGGGGATGCGCCAATAATATAGCACCACAGCACGGGTAGGCGTAAATACTGTACTTTAAAAACTCACCAAGCCTTACTCAAGGACATTCCCCGGCCACAGGTCGCGCCGCCCTAATCTGACCCAGAATCGTGCTCAGATGAAGATTCACAGAAGCGCCCTTGCGGGCACAATGCCCAGCACCGGCACTGGATCGAATGCTTCTGCCCAACAACATCCGATTCGGGCGCCCCACAAGCGCGCTTGACGCTCAACCATTTGAGAGAAATACTCACACGGCTGCGATTTATGACGAGACAAGGCCCTTACCTTTGTCTCGAACGTGTGGTCGATGTCAATAATTGCGGTTCCCGGAACATGCCCCGAGATCGTCATAGAGTTATACGTATCACACGTGTACAAGCGAAGTGAGCGCTGCCATCCGATGGCGGCTTTTTGAGCAGCGGAAATGGCCATTTCACTGACAATGCGATGATCAGGATGCACATCATCGTATCTATGAGTGATCACCACCTCAGCTTCGAGTTCGCGAATTGCATCAATGCAGATCTCTCGCGTTAGGGAAGGGACCACACGCAGTACCGCGCCCAGTTCCTGCGCTCCCTCTCTCGCTTCTTGGATGCGGTTCCCTTCATCGCATCCGATCAATACCACGGCCCTATTTTCCCCTCTCGCATGCCTCGCGAGAGTTCCACCTGCCCACAGCTCCGCATCGTCAGCATGAGCCATCACCGCCAACAGCGTCGATCCATTCATAGGTGGCGTCTCCTAAACTTGGCCTTGAGCCGCTCATAAAATTCTTCGATATCACCATGTTCTACTTTGTGACCACGCCAGTCCACCATCAACAATAAAAGTGCTTCGCGACATACCGCTGTCACTGGCGTATCGGCAATCCATGCTTCTGACTGGTAGAGTGCTTCGTGAGGAACAATCTTGGCGCATAGAGCGCTAATTTCTTTGTGAAGGCTTGGGAGAGTATGCACTCCCGACAACTGCTTCCGCCTCTGCAGAGATGGTAGGCCCGTCCCCCCGAATGCATCCCTAAGCAGGTCCTTCTCACCGCGCATTAACTCTTTGAGAGGGATGCCGGAAACGACAGACACAAGGTCGTCGTCTAGATACGGAACACGCATCTCGACACTCGATGCCATACAACATTTATCAACCGCTTCGAGCTGAAAGAGAGTCAATTGTTCACGCAAGAACAACCTATACAGGGCCGCGGTCTCATCGCCGAGCGATAGTGCGCCGAGCTCTTCTTCAAGCTGGCCATAGACAGACAGTTCAATCTTGTCCCGTATGGCCGTCAGTCGGTCTGCATAATAGCGCACCATATCAGACGCATCATGATGAAATCCGTAACCGCAGAACAGTTCGTCGGCACCCTGCCCACAAAGCGCGACGGGGCCAATATTGGCCAAGCCGCGCGCCATTACGAACCAAAAAAGGCTAGCGATTTCGCTCTCCTCTCTCGCCCACAGGTAATCCAGGAGCACTTCTTCCGGAGCGCACTGCGGGTGATATTCGAGGAGCGGCAAACCGAGGTGCTCGGCAGTCGCCCGCGCACCGAATAAATCCGGCGTCGCCAGGTCATCCCGAAGGGTGAACAGATTGGGCCGTCGAATCTCCTGATTCGTGCACCACGCTAAGATCGATGAATCGATTCCACCGGACAGGCACAGAGACCACGTTACCTCATTTGGAATCTGGCGCCTTACCGACTCCCGCAGTAGTGTCTGTATGGACGATGCATCGTCACTGGAGTACGTCCACAAGTCAAATGAGCGCGACAACTCAACAACTTTGTGACACGGTTCCGACTCACTCCACTGGATATAGGTGCCAGGCACGACCGACTGCACGTCCGCAAAGAGCGTTCTCCCATAAAGCCCGAAATCAAAAACGTATTGATGGGCTGAATAGAGCGTATCTATGGCATCCGAACAAATCCCCGCTTGAAAAAAAGCCTTAATTTCAGAACTGTATGCAATAAAGCCACCGCGCTCGGTGAAGTAGAGTGGCTTTATCCCACGATCATCTCTAATGAGATATAGAGATCGCGCGGGTGCGTCATAGAGCGAGATTGCAAACATTCCGCGCAGATCTGCAAAGAATGCCGGTCCCCGTAATTCGTATCCGGCTGCTATCACTTGACACTCAGACATATTCTCCGACGACCCTATTGCTGGATGTATCTTCGTCGCCAAGTGGCGATAGTTGTAAATCTCTCCGTTCAACGAAACGATCGTATTTCCCGTCCGGCTAATGTGAGGCTGCACTCCAGAGGACTGCTCTGTAATACTCAAGCGACAGACGCCGCTCACGAAATTGTCTTTCGTCACGGGCGGACGTCTTTCCGTGGGGCCTCTATGAGCAAGCGCGTCCAGTAGATCGTCTACGATAGGCGGAGCCAGTCGACCCAGAGTGCCAGCAATTCCGCACATAATCAGATCCGTTCTTCTATGGCGTCGATGAACCGCCGCGCCACAGCAGCATTTGAGTATTGCGCCGCACGCTCCCTTCCTGCGGCTGAGAGTCGTCGTTGCATCTCAGGGTCGTAGTAGAGCATCCTGATTCCGTCCCTCAGTTCTTTAGATGATTTCGCAGGCACCAACAACCCAGCATCGCCGACTAGGTGCGGAAGATTCCCACCCATCGCGGCTACAACCGGCACGCCGCAGGCCATTCCCTCAAGCGCGGCCCGTCCAAAGCTCTCGTACACGCTTGGGAGTACCACAGCAAATGCCGCCCTAATGTAAGATGGAATATCGCGCCACCGAAGGTTACCCAGGATTCGAACGCATTCATCAATTTGAAGGTGTTTAACGCTCTGGAGAATCGGCCCAATCACGGTATCTCGATTGCCGAACGGAGACTCCCCGCCACAAAGCAATAGTTCGAACGATAGCCCATCTGCCCGGAGCAATGCCATCGCGTGAAGAAGATATTCAATTCCCTTACCGTCATCCATCCGGCTGTTACAAAACAGAATTCGAGAGGTTGGCCGATCGCTTGGCGCTGGATAATGTAGCGTCTGGTCGATGGAATTGGGAATTATCTCTACTCGGGCGCTACGGAACGTTGGCTCCATGTCTTCGTAGAGTGTGCGGCTCACAAAACGATGGAATAGGTATGGCTTGTCATAGAGTGTCCGCATCAGTTCTGCGCTTCCACGCACATGATGTGACAATATAATCGGGCATCGCGTGTCCTCCCATAATTCAATGACATCAACAATACCCCAGAGGGGGTCGCAGGCAATAATGACGTCGATACCACGCGCTTCAATGAGATCCTCTAAATCACGTCTGAGGGATAGTGTATTTGTAGTAAGGTGTGTCCTGATGGCGACATCACGCTCTGCATTTCCACGAGGGAGTCTGAGCGGCAATAATTCGGGACGGCGTACGGTATCGATCGGTCCAACCGTTTGACCACTATCTCCAAGTGTACTGGTATATACCAGTACCTCATGTTGAAGCTCCTTGAGGCCGAGACACAGATTAAATATGGAATTCTCGATCCCGCCAAAAACGTCTTCGGCGAACGACAGAAACGTAATCAACACTCGCATCGCATTCCTATAGGAAGCCGAGTGTCGAGAATACGCCACGAACGCTGATGCTGCTGTCGGTCACACTATGAGATATGTCCTCGAGCACTTTAGAATCGATTGGCACATCGTCGTGGATTGATAAGAGTGCAACGTTCTCCCAGATGGCTTCACGATGGCTCGCAAGAGCGCTTGCGTGACGAGGTGGAAGATCGCGCAGATTCGCAAAGATGTCGCTGAGTGCGTTGTACTGTGTCAGCAATCCAGTCGCAGTCACTTTGCCTATCCCTCGAACACCGGAGATGTTATCCGAGGGGTCCCCCACTAGTGCCCTCCATTCATTGAACTGGGCCGGAGTAACGCCAAACTTGTTCTTGACCCAATCAGGCGTGATGATGTCCTCTCGTTGGCCTCGCTTTACGTAAATGCATGTGTTGTCATCAACGAGTTGAAACAGGTCATGATCAGCAGATCCAAGAATGATCCGCTTATATACGGATCGGAGCTGCTTTCTCAGAGATGCAATAAGATCGTCAGCTTCGGTTCCCTCGCGGGATAACGTTGGCACCTTTAGCAACGCGAGAGCGGGTTCAATGTATTCCAACTGGGTGAAGGGATTGTCGGTCGCCCCCGGGGTGTATGCCCACTGTCGGTTCGCCTTGTATTCAGGATTGCTGTTGGATCTCTCAGGTGGACCCTGCGAATCGAAGCACACAATGAGTTGCGCCGGAGCAAAACGCCGCATGTGCTGGAGCACCGACGCGATGAAGCCATATGCTCCTTGGATCGGAGCGCCCGTCTTCGCACGAATGGTGGTCGGCATACCAAAAAAAAACCTAAAAAGCAGGTTATGACCATCAAGGATAACGACAGTATTAGACGTGTCAGCCGACAGTGAGGGTGTCATCATAATGATTCCTGTCCTAGCTCATTGATGAGTCGCATCTCGCTAATGTGCTGTCGCAGCTTTTCGAGAAAGATAAGACCGCCCGAATGGACATCTGGTTCCCAGGTCAGACGGTTGATGGTAAATCCATCCAATGCTTCCGAGAGCATGGAAAAATAAAGAGGTTCTGCAAACACGAAAAGGGACACTGGCTGCTTAAATGTGAGGTGCTCCCGAAACTTCAGGGCGACAGAATGTCTCAGTCCTGTTACCGACGACGCGGTTAAAACCTCTTCATAGGTGCTGATTGTCTCATCTGCTTGAATTAGACCATATCTGGCCGAAAGAATGAAGGCGCATTTAGCTAGGCACTGGTGCTCGGTCAGAATGTCACGGATTTGCGGCATGACCCCGCCGCAATAAAGGTCGAGGGCCCGCATGGGTTCGGATGTGACCCTCTTCCGTCTCGTGCATCCCAAGAAGAGAGCAACGGTCATGGGAGATCCTTGACCAGCCTAAATCCAATTCCAGGCGATTGGAGCTCAACAGGTGCTGCATTCAGGAACTTAGTCAGCGCTTCAAGAACCGTAGAGTTGTAGGAGCCACCCTTAATTATTGCGCCGCCATTTGGAATGAGAGTCGATGTCCACTCCCAGACGTTCCCCGCCATATCCATAAGCCCGTCTTTAGTATTTCCTTCGGGGTAGCAGCCGACGACGACTGATTGCCCGAGGTCGGAGTCGCGTAGATTAGCTCTCGCGGGGTTCCAGGGGTCAGATCCCCAAGGGAATGGATAATCTTGTGGACCGGCGGCGGCCCATTCCCATTCTGTAGCCGTCGGAAGACGTGCCCCTAGTTGAACTGCAATCGCTTTCGCTTCACCATGGCTGACGCGAGTTAGCGGTTCATTTGGACTGTACCTGCCTGCGAGCGTTAGAGGTTCGGCAAGGGTTATAGGCGTAACCGTCCATAACAACGTTTCAACCTTTCGCGGTCGGCGGTAGTCTCCATACATACAAGTGCCGCCTTCGACGCGCGCCCATAGATCAAAAGCCATGGCATTTATCCATCGACCAGAAAGAGGTCTTCTGCGTTCATCCCCATTCGAATCCAGCTCTTGCGCTCCGCTGGGATCATACCCCTTACTGCCAAATTTCTGATTAGGGACCTCATACTATCCTCAGCTTCAGTCCGAGTGCTACAGAACGCGCAGTACGTATCAGCAAAGCGCACAATCTTCATGGCTGCGAGCGTATGATCCACGGGAGCGAGACGAAAGTGTATAAGAGATGGGGAAAGCCCGCTACCGAGCGCCATTGGAGATGGGAGACCCTCCAAAACGATTCTCAGAAGCCGAAGAAAAGAGCCGTCGGAAATATGATCCCCTACCAGATCGCACAATTCATCGACGGAAATGTTCGAGGACACTTGTGCTACATCAACATTGGCGACCCATACGGAGCCTTGTGCGATATGAGCAGCCGCATGCCGGACTGAAGTGAGACGATTTCGCTTCGGAATGAAACCTGCGACCCAAGGAGGAACGACTGTTTCAACTAAGATTGGCATCCAGGCATTTCGCATTGCTCGATGGACAATTCGGTCTTCGACGGTTGGTATCTGGAGTTGCAACAGTTTCCCAGTGATGAACTGAACTTCCGCCTCTCTCGTTTTATGTGGACGCCAGTCTGAACGGATAAGCCGATCGCGTAAGGAGTCAATGTTCGACGCAAATTTACGCCGATACTCCATCCACGAGATGCGGTCGCTCCCCGGAGATGAGCACCTCCGCATGCATTCTCGAGCCGCCCTGACGAGGTGCCGCCGAGATGTGACAAACGGCATCAAAGAATGCACTTGCATCATCGGTCCTTCAAAGAGGCGCGCTGGTCGTCTTTCGAATTGCCCAGCCGCAAGTGCAGGGTAGCGGCTTTTGGGTTGGGCGGTCTTCGAGCGTACCTGCGCGCCGAGACATTTTAGAAGATGGCGGTCGACAAATGCCAGAACAGGCGAACTGGCTAGGACAATCCGGCAACGCGCTCCTCTTCATCGCTTCACCAGAAAGCGATCCAAAGCGAGCATATCGAGCTCAGACCTGTGAAAACAACTCACTGCATCAATTGGAGTCTCCACAATTGGTTCCCCTGCCAAGTTGAACGAGGTATTGAGAACAAGCGGCAGACCCGAGGCTCTCCGAAACGCCTCTATTACGGCATGGAACAATGGATTCGCAGACTTTGAAACCGTTTGGACCCGGGCTGTGCCATCTCGATGCATAACTGCCGAAATGACAGAGCGATATTCCGGCTTCACAGGAAATGCGATGAGCATGAACGGACTCTCAGCCAATCCTTGAAAATACGTGTCCGCGTGTTCCAGTAGAACGCTTGGTGCGAATGGTCGAAAGGACTCCCGGCGCTTGATTGCGAGGTTTACTCGATCTCGGATGCCAGGAACTGTCGGATTGGCGAGGATACAACGATTCCCCAGCGCTCGAGGTCCGAATTCCGAGCGGCCCTGAAACCAGCCTATGACCGCACCACTCTGCAGGAGAGCGCCAGCCTGTTCAGCAAGCGCTTCTCGCGTGGGAAATTCGATGTAGGACGTTCCGCTGAGGGCACCTCTGATTTCAGACTCGCTGTATTCGCGGCCGAGATAAGGGCGAAATATTGGTGACCGAGGCCTGTTTGGATGAAGGTGGAAGAAAACAGCTTGTGCCGCCCCCAACGGAATTCCCGAGTCTCCACAGGCGGGTTGCGCCAGCAACCGATGACAGCCACTTTCAGCTAAGATGCGGTGGTTCGCCACACAGTTCAGGGCCACTCCACCGCTTATGCAGAGATCTTGCGCACCCGTCTTTTGGACAGCCCATTGGCTTGCTAGCACTAGGGCGGTTTCTATGCCCCTTTGAATCGTCGCGGAAGCGTCCGCGTAGGTCTGATCAACTGGACTGCCGGGCCTCCTTTGCGGAAGAGAAGTGACGAACGATAAGGCATCTGACGTATCGATGAAGAGGGAGTTTCCATCCGAGTGGTACCTGATCAGAGGGTCGTCTGAAATAGTTGCGTCTCCGTATGCCGCCAGGGCCATCGTTTTCCCGGCATCATCCATGCCCCAACCGATCCGAGTTGTGAGTACGTTGTAGAGTTCACCGAGGGAATGAGGCATCTGGACGGTTGCGATACTCTCGATCTGGGTGCCTTTACCACAAGAGATCGACATCGTTTCATCCTCGCCCCAGCCATCCGCCGTAAGAATCGCGGCGTTCTCCGTAGGCACGGAAAAAAAGACAGCGGCCGCGTGAGCAAGATGATGTCGCACGTAGTACACAGGGGAATCCAGTCCGAGTTTACGCAAACTCCGCAGCAACAGGATCTGCTGCGAAAAAATTCGTTCTTGAGCTGAGTGTTCCAGTCGAATGTCGAAAGCATCGGGATAGTACGTGGAACTCGGGTTAAACCCAAAAGCAGCGGCATCAACATCACGGCACGACAATCCAGCAGCCGTTAGAACATAATCGAATCCCGATAGCACATTCACCTGATCATTGTGATCGGTCAATCCAAACCTGTTCTTGATCCGATGCAAACGATCTTCTTCAATGCTCACAAGTGGCTCGCCGTCTTTCACTAATGTCCACGTCGGGTTGTGAATACTGGGAAGGCCAAGGATGTACATCACAACCTCGCTTTCTCTGCCGTCTTCGCAGGGTGCCAAGTCTTGGTGGGTTGGTTATGCCGACCCATCTTTGCGATTCCCGATATGGAGGTCCTTGGAAGATCGAAGGGGGATGACCGGGTTGATAGTCTTCGAACCATCTCCATTGCGCCATACATGACCATCTGCTCGAATCACAGTAAATCCTTCGGCAGCGCTCCGAGTGCGCAATCTAACAAAGGTCGACGGAACCTTTAAATTGTCTACCGCAATAGCGGCCTCGCCATCTGTTAGAAACTCATTTGGATCAAGTCTCACCGCTTCACCAAGTCCGAGAAGCTGAAGAACCGTGATGCCATTTACCCCAAGGGTAAGCGCGGTTTCGACGAGTGCCGGCAGAGCATCCTTGTTGGAACGCATTAATACCGTATGAATTTGAACGGGGCAGCCCGCATCCACTGCGGCCCGGATGCTTTCCACGGCTCGCGCGCAACTACCGTGCCCACGCAGGCGATCGTGGATTTCCGATGACGGTCCGTCCAAGCTGATACGCAGAGCGTCAACATGGTTAAATATCTCGCCGAGACGAGTTTTTAATAACCATCCGTTTGTAGTCATGCTTACACCGACAGAGGGGCCATGTAGACGATCTAATAGAATTGGGACGTCTGGAAGAAGGAGTGGCTCCCCGCCAGATACATCAACCCCGAGGACGCCTGATTGCGAGATAACGCCTGCAATACGCAGCCGTTCTGAGGGCTTCAGAGTTTCCGGCACAGTTTTATCATCCAAGCAGTGAGGACATACCAGATTGCATGCGACAAGCGGACTCCAACAAATCGATACGGGAAGATTCCGTTTCAGCGCGGAAGGAAGTACCCTTTCCCAATTCGCGAGGGTTGATGCGGCGACTCTAGACTTTCCCAGTTGGCCCACGTTTCGGGGGAGCTTGTAGGTGGACCCGCTGCATGGATCGTATCCGATGACGAGGTCTTCTCCGCCAGACATCACGACAATGATGGCGTCGTTCATCTTGTATTTCTCCTGGTTGAATGGAATCGCCGAAAACGCTAGCTGATTATCCGCGAGTCATTGTCCCCTTCTCATCCCCGAGCCCTCCCAGCGTGCTGACAGCCGTAGGAACAGGCAGGGGTTCACAACTGATTCCTGGCGGAACACTTTCCCATGGGAAGATCACCCAATCCCTGACTGTCCAAAGCCACGCGTCCGGGTACGTGCTTGCGGCCGCATTGCGACACAATGTGACTGTCCGGAACATCGTGGTGGGGCTATGTTGCTTGAGCGATGCGGTGACAGCTGCGAGAGTTTCGCCAGTCCCACAGATGTCATCCACGATCAGAGTAACGCTCAAGAACCTGCACGACGGAGAAAGCGGAGCGACTATGGCATCTGCCGATGCCTCACTCATGATTGCGTCGTTCCTATTGCGGATAGCTGTGACCTCCGTAAGGGGTACACCCAGTCTGGATGAAAGGTAGTGCGCAGGAGGTCCGCCACCCCTGCGAATACCGACCACATTCTTTACATTCCACTGTTGCCCAATGAAGCGAACAAGAAGATCACTAGCACGTTGGAAGTGCTGAGGGCTGAGTGACCACACACGTTCGTTATCAAATACGCGGTCCATGACTTTGCCGTGGCGTTAAGGATAGCGCACTTCCCCAAGAGATCCTTTCATCGGCCTCCAACGAGTAACGGCCCGTATATTGGCTACGTCACCTGGAGGCCGATGAAAGGACCGGGGCTGTCTGATAATGCGCCCCTATTCGCGCACCGAAGAGACGTAGACGACACCCAGAGCAATCGCGTCAAAATACGCCATCCCCCACGGTTCCGGCTCATAGCACTTCCGCTGCCTCGGAACATGCGCGGCAATTTCCGGAAACCATGTACCCAAAAGAGCCGCGACCTGAAACTTGTTCCGGCAATTGAATTCTGCAAACGAGTTGCGGAGGATTCGTTCTGCCACATAAGCAATCGGGAGATTCTGTCGTTTGGCTTGTGCCACGACTGCTGTGTGATGCATGGTCCAAGTACGGCCCTTCCGGGTGCTTCGCACACGCAATCTACGCATGACGAGTAGCGATGGATCAAAAGTAGTGAAAAGGAACTCTAACCGTGCACGTCCTGTTTCGCCCGCCCTAAATCGACTCGTGCCATAGTCAATGAGGTGGTCTGGTCTGTCAAATATCGCGTAGCCGATCCGATCTGCGCGTACATCGATGACCAGGATGATTTCTCGTGAAGTTCCTCCCATGGTGAGCTAATGAGAAACGACGTTCGATCTCAGACGATCTTCTAACCAACCTGCCTTCCGTTTTGCCGTGCTGGCTGACTGCGTGGCATCGCTTACTTGCCGTACTGCATCAGCAAACTGCGCAAGACGTGCTTCGATGCCCAGCGCGACAGTCTCCGAAATACCGGGAAAGAGCTCTGATACTGGAATCTGAAAGATGATCTCGTACCCCAGCGCTACGAGGAACGGCGGCATCGCCTGAAACCGCTCATGCTTCCTTACCGCACTGTCATCGTTGTATCCGAGCAACCGCCCGAGTTCAGCTTGGCTCAGACCAGTTTGCCGTCGATGGAAGCGCAGCGAATTTGCAACGAACATGGCTTTGTCAAAGGGCAAGACATTTATTGCTTCGACCTTTGTATAAGCGTACCAAGTGCTCACAATTCGCATAGATAGGCAAACCGGCATGGCGAGCCGGATTTCCCAGCGTTCACTGGTGCGAATTGTTCACAGATGTGCGTATATCACGAATATCTATGGATTGGCGGATGCTCTTCCTGGGGAATACCGCTGGAAATCTTTAGCATCGCCGGTGTCCGAGGCGGAACGTGCGTCCGCCTGCCTTTTTCTTTTGAGGTCTGCGCGATACGCTCTTCCGTATGCGAAAAAAGCAAAAGCCTCCCACACCATCTATTGAGGCGCTAAGGAGAGTCACGACGGAAGAGGCTAAACCAGAAGGCGAAGCGAACGATCTTTTTGCCCTCTTTCGACTTCTTCTTCGTCAGCCGCCCAAAACTCACGATTGCAGTGGATGCGCAATCTGCAAGGCATACGGAATTGAGAATATTTGACTGCTGCTGTGCATTGCGTAAAGTAAGACCGGCAAAGGTCGAAAGAAAAAATAAATACAAATCTCACCAAGTATGACTCGATACTTCGCGTATTGCAGAAAATCCACTGAGGATGAAGATCATCAGGTGCTCTCGATAGAGTCGCAGCGGCAGGAACTCCTGCGCTACGCGGACCGAGAGAAACTGCTGGTGCTGGAACTCCACGAGGAGGCAAAGAGCGCAAAGGCCCCAGGCAGAGCGGTGTTCAATGAGTTGCTCCGCCGAATTGAAGCAGGCGAGGCGGACGGCATTTTGGCTTGGCACCCGGACAGACTCGCGCGCAATGCTCTCGATGGAGGACGCGTCATTCATCTGCTCGATATGGGCAACCTCGTGAGCCTCAAGTTCCCTACATACACGTTCGAGAACACCTCGCAAGGCAAGTTCATGCTTGCGATCATGTTCGGACAATCGAAATACTACGTGGATTCGCTGGCAGAAAACGTGAGGCGTGGGAACCGCGCCAAACGCGAGCGGGGCTGGCGGCCGGGCATGGCCCCCCTCGGGTATTTGAACGCTCGTTCAGAGTCAGGGGAAAAGATCATAGCGCCGGACCCTGTGCGGTTTCCGGTGCTGCAGGGACTCTGGAAGCTGCTCCTGAGCGGTGGATATTCCGTGCCGCAGTTGCTTCGCATCGCTACCGCCGACATGGGTCTTCGCACTCCAAAGCGGAAGCGCATCGGCGGTAGTCCTTTAAGCGTGAGCGGGATTTACCGGATCTTCAACAATCCGTTCTACACCGGGCAGATCGTCTATCAGGGACAGGTCTTGCCCGGGAAACACAGTCCCATGATCACGCTTGCCGAGTTCGCCCGCGCCCAAGCGCTGCTGGGTAAGGTGGACCGTCCGCGCCCAAAAGCCCATGAGTTCGCCTATACAGGCCTCATGCGGTGCGGCACGTGCGGAGGCAGCATTACCGCAGAGCGGAAGACGAATCGGTACGGCTACCGGTACATCTATTATCACTGCACCCACAAGATTGCGGGTAAGCCTTGCTCGGAAAAGTGCATTGAAGAACGGGAATTAGAACGGCAGATCGTGGCATTCCTGCGGCGCGTTTATTTGGACAACAAGGAAGTCTGCCAAGCGCTCGCGGCAGTCGAGGAAGAGCGAAAGCGGGAGCATGGACTTGATGGAGGGGCAAAGGAAGCACTGGAAACGGCACTCCGCGCTTGCGAACGAAATCTCGAGTCGCTCACAAAACTGCGCTACCGAGAGCTCATCACGGATGAGGAATTCGTGAAACAGCGAGCAGACCTCGGACAGGAGGCATTGACGCTCAAGGAGCGGCTCGCGAGCCTCTCGAACGAGCAGTGGATCGAACCTTCAAGGAATCTGTTTTCCTTCAGCAATCGTGCTGTTTTCTGGCTGACGCACGGAACTGCGATCGAGAAACGCCTGATCCTCTCCACGATCGGATCGAACCTCACTGTCATGGCCAAAGAGCTCAACATCAACGCACGCAATCCATTCGTGATTCTCAGCAGAAGAGATCACATTTCCACCTGGTGCACCATCATCAATGACGTTAGAGCTTTCTTCCGCGAGAATCCAGAGATCACGATTCCCGAACTACCAAAACCACGGGGCCGGCGTAAGCCTGCATTGAAAAGCAATCCTCTCCCCTCACATTAGAGTTCAGTGATCCGACAGATGAGACACATCTTGCAAACGTGCTCCGGTGGCGGAGATTCGAGAAGTAGGCGGAAGAGCGGGAGGATGTCGTGTACATCCTCCCGCTTGGGTTCCGTTCCGCGTTCCTCTCTGCTTCGAGAATGGGAATGACGTTTGGGTTCATTGATTCCGGCAAATGGATGATCGACCTTTGCCGGGAGCATAGCCCTATTTAGTTGTCAGGGTAAGGGTAACAGGATATCGGGAACGAAAAAGATAGGCAAAGCGGCACGACAAGTCAGAAGCCCTCCGGAAGATGCTTATTCATGAAATCTCTATTAGACATGGACAAGAGATCATCAAACATTTGTGCTTGCGGTCCTGCGGCCAAATGTCTGTAGCGCCTAACGAATTCCCTGATCGGCTCGTATCGCGCGTTCCACATCAGGTACTCGGCGTCGATCGCTGGAATTACTTCCGAAGCGATTCGTTCGGGTAAGGAAATAATTGCCGCTTTCGCAGCGGGTGCGCCCCTCCATGAGCTTGAGTGCGATTGATCGAGTAGCGCCAAGCCATACTCTTTGTACAGCAAGGGTGGAATACTCTGTGCGTGGTCCGCTATCGCCGGCACAACCTCATTAACGTCGTCAAACTGGTCTTGATGAATGATGGATATCAGATCCGCAAAGAACGCCAGGCGAACTCCTTCATATACCTTGGCAAGCATAGCCGCAGGGATATCTTTCAGGAGCTCAGCTTTACAGGCGATTTTTCCATACAACGTAAGTGCGCGTACTACCTGCTCCAGAAGTAAGATTCCCTCATCACTTGAGAAGTCCTTCCATTTTACGATTTCTGCCAAAGCAGCCAACGCCCATAGTGAATCTGCCGCCGAACGGACAAGATCATCCAACACATAGGCACGGTCTTCTGAACTCAGTAGCAGCAACTTCTGGCCCGCGGTGCGACTTGATTTTCCCGCTTTAAGAACATCCAAAAAGCGTCTCGCTTCTGCGGAGGCTTGTGGAGGCCGAGGTTCGTCTGGCGCGAGTTCGGGCATCTCTCTTGATCGAACTCGCTGCGCGATGATTTGAGCGTAAATTATGCCTGATTCCACAAGCCGATAGACCCGATTTCGGCGCTCCTTTAACTCTTCCGGGCGGAATTTGTTCCCTTTCGGATGAGCGTCGTCATATCCCCCAATCTCCTGATGACAATCGAAACAGACCGGAATGCCGTTGTCGGAGTCATTCGGGCCACCCTCAGCCTCGGCAACAATGTGCGCAGCTTCTATGTTCACACCGCATTGTTTGAGGCACAGGCAGCAAAGCCGGCTGGAACGGACAAACATCTCAGTTTTCGTTTCAATTGAGAAAGGCATCGTGATTCACTTGGCAGACGTTCTAGGAACTCTTGGTTTTCTGTTAGGGCGACTCGGTGTCGTCGCGCCAGCAAATTCTCTCAGCACACCGATGTAATTCGTGAGTCGTGTCAGGAGTTCGTCATAAGTTACAATCGTTACGTTCTTCAGTCCCTGCGAAAGCAACCGCAGGTCATCGCGCTGTTTTTGTTCAGTGAGAGCACGAGCGTCGCCTACGAGGATGATTCCCCGGGGGCGCACGACCTTCAAGTCGATTTTATAGTTGTCGAGAATGTAGGACCGTACTGCAGGCGCCTGCTCTGTGACTTGCGAGATGTAATTTTCCACTTGGATGATCGCTCGTGACACCTCAGCATCCCAGAAATAATTACCCCTTCCGGCATCGAGCTTGAGAAGATCGGTGTTGGGCTTTTTGATTTCAAGAATATCCAGATAGCTGTCGTGTGTGACGAGTGAAAAATCGGGGTACTTCGTGCCTCCAATCGTCGTGTTCATCTTTTCAATGGCCTTGATGTACCCCTGCTGAATGAGGAGAATGTTGGCCCGGATGAAGGTTTGCCACCACCCTTCACTCTTCGATTCGCCCATGGCCTGCTCCATAGTGGCGGCAAGCGCTGTTAAGCTCTCGATCTCAGCGGCGGCTTGCACCAACTTCACGGTGCCCACGGATTCAGACGCCAGGTAGTCCGGCAGGAATTCGTTCAGTGCTTTCCGGTCTGTGCCAGAGAGTTTTGGAATGATTTCTTTTGTCAGGATGCCGGCCACAGTCCCGGGCACGAAGACCGAGCGTTGCTTACCCGTGAATTCAGAGGGGTATATCGTCGATAGTGTTCGGGCGATGATGTCGTTCTTAATGTCGCGCGAGCGAGTGAATCCTTCTGAGTTCATCCGCGAGAGCGTTGACGTGGCCATGCGGACACGAACGATTCCATATTCCGTGGTAATGGAATTCGTATCGGGAGTCAGAATCCATCGGAATCCCTTCCCAAATCGCTTCGTCAGATGCTCCAGGATATTTTTGCCGAAGCCGATTCGCCCGTCATCGCGCAGACTGCCGGGGCGTTTGCCTTCCCAATAGACTTTCACGCCCTTCAAGGCCTTCCCATAGGCCCTGTTGGTGACTGTCACGTATTTACGAGGCTTAGACTTTGTATTCGCTGGCATTGTGGTTGGATTTGAGTCGCTAAAATGTTAACACCCGCGCCAGGGTGGTCAAGCACTTGTTGTCGCGAGATCCCCCAAAACAAATCGGCCCGGGAAGGCGGGTTATCAACCCATGGGTCCCGAGCGTCGGCGGACCGGCTCCGCATCACTGTCCAGTTTGCACCGCAACTTCTGCAAAACACATTATCGTGAGTCGTTTATATAGAGGATGTTGTTTATATCGAGCGTATCCCCCTCATTTTGATGTTCTCCGACAGACACCCACGTCGGGACGCCAAGGATACATACCTCATTATTGTACTTAGATAAAGCGACACCACCGGAGTCTCCATTGTCCACCGGAGCGGTAACATAGTAATCGTTATAGGCATCAGGATTTGAATTATCGTAGCCGCTGATAACCCCGTTGATGACAGAGAAGGCATTTTGCGTAGAGGCGGGAAAACCAAGGACGGCGACTGGTGCCTCCTGGGGCATCTGCGTGGGGCACGCGGTCAAAGTCGCAATCGAATAGTTGAGGTCGGCTATTGGTGTCGACGACGCAAACGAATCGTCTATACCGATAATCGGGACCACTGCAATGTCCGTATCTTGATTCCATCTCATCGGTGCGGATATATCAAGGTCGTAATCGCCCTCCGTTCCATCCGCGCCCGTGGGATATATCAGGAAGGTGCACGAATCATCATCTTCAATCACGTGATAATTCGTGAGCACGTAGGATTGTGAGCTTCCGGCAAACTGCCAGACGGAGCCGCTGCCGAGATCATAGAGCTGGCCACCTTGGTCGCAAATTATTTCTCCTACCGCAGTGAGATACGGCGCAACATCGCGTGAAGAAAAGGACGTGCCAGTGTCCGACGAAGAAGCCTCCGACGCGTTTCCTGGCGAGGGAGCTTGAGCACTAGAATAATCAGGAATCTGCGAAGCAACGGTCGGCAAAGGAACTATGGAAGAATTAGATGCGACGACTTGATTAGAGGCATTAACGTTGCTACCGGTCGTTTGCGTATTAGAACCTTCGCCGGGACTCGCAACATCAATAACGGCAACGACAATGATGATGCCGACTATCCAGAGCACCGCTTTCCAACCCCTCGGAATTCCTCGTTTTACCCTATCAACATGGGTGGCGTTGGGTCTTGGAGCGGGTTCCGGTTTTTTTTGAGAGAACGATTGAGATAACGGGTCGCCGCAACTCGTGCAGAACTTTTCACTCCCCTTCGATTGCTTGCCGCAGTTGGTACAATACATGGCTTTATACAGTAGCTAGTAATGGCGACCCACACTTACCGCAGAACTTCTGGCCGCCTTCCTCTGGTTTCTCGCCGCACATCGGACAGGCATCGAGAGCCTTCGATACCTGCGCCACGTCATGAGCTGAGATGGCAACCAGTTCCATCTTCTTGGCTATAATCTGGTTCCTCGTTGCCTCATCGAGTATGCACTGTTTAGAGAAGAGGAAGTTAAGGACATCGGGCAAGACCACAGCATTTGTCGAAGCCATGAATGGGCTTGCGAAAAGAATGTATTTTTTCTTTTCGTCGGCCTTCAATATCTGTACATGCCCCTTGTGTATCAGCGAATTGTAATATTGGTTCCACGGTAGCAGCTCGGGGCCGCGCCATGTTCGCTTTTTATATATTCCCGCAGGCGTGATCGTCAGCTCAGCGATTTCCAGTTTATTCTCCTTGGCAAACTCGAGGAGAAGAGTGACTGAAACAAACGGCTTTATCAGGACGTCAACCGCATTCGCCAGCTTGCCGTAAACTTCCGTATTATGGCTGCCGGAAAACGTTATAGTGTGTTTCTTGCCTAGCGCCTTGATGGACACGTAGAACTTATGCGATTTGCCAACAGGAACGAAGTTCACTCGATGCTGTGTCGTCGTATATTGGTAGGCAACGCCGTCAACGTCGCTATAAAGGACCTTCTCTCCGTTATGGACAAGATGGCCAGGAAAAAACTCAATTTCTGAGTTCTTAGAAAGCTCCAGCTTCAGGAGGGAGTGAGACATTGGAGTTACTTTGAGGGTGCTATTTGTTTTGCGTTCAAGGTCTACGTCCGGAAGCCGGCACTACGCGCCTTCATAGATGGATTATATCTCTCTAAGTATACAAAACAAGCAAAGAAAGCGACTGCGGAGTGGTTGCGCGAACCAAGAGAAAAGGGAGTTGACATGTTTCGTCAGCTCCCTAAAGAAGATCGCGCTTGAATGATCGCATATCCGCCATTGCGGTGAGTCGCCTATGCATTGTCCGGCCACCAGTGAGCCCGCAGGATTGCTATACACTCCTCCAGGGACCCTGAACTGCCGAAGATCAAATGGTAGGCGCGGTGGTGACTTTCTCTCACGCGCTTCAGAACATACGTCTTCGGATGCCGTGGCGGAATGTGATGAATGGTCCAAGGATCAATTGCGGTGGTGACGGGAAGTTGTTCGTCAAGAGCTTCCGCCTTTGTAAGCCCGTAATCATTCAGCAATCTTTCGCTGAATGCGGTGGAGAGCGCAGCAAAGCGGGCACGGACCTGATGGCGACGGCGCTTCGGTGGCACCCAGACCATAGAGTTCCTCCCTATGATGGAATGGGGTTTGCCGGTTCCGACAAACCCCGTGGTTCGTTACTGCGCTTCGAGCACCTTGCGGGCCTGCTGCAATTTGGCAAGCTCGCGTTCTTCGTGGGCGAGGTCCTTGCGCATCTCGGCAACCTTTTCTTCCTGCTTGCCGATTTGTTCAAGGACGACTTCGACCGGAGTCTTCTTGATCCATGGCTTCCGGCTGGATGCCGATGCGACAGACGTTGCGCCGGACGATTCCGGTTTCTGCCCTGTCGCTTGTGGGGTTTTCTGAGTGGCCATAGTGCCTCCTTGTGCGTATGGGTTGGATTGTGAAAGAGCGACACTCCCGCTACGGAAGCAGGAGCAGGAAACTGCGCATCTGTGCGACCTCGCGCTCGATACCATCCATGCCGCCAAGAGCGGCCAGATGGGCACCGCGTGCGAGGTCTTCCGCTACAGTCGTGAGTCGTGCCAAAAGCGATTCGTTAATCGCATTCGCGCGTTCGATGACCCATTGCCGGATTACCTCTTCCGCATCGGGAGAAGTCGACTGCGATGGCGTTGGGGTCATGAGGAACACCTCCTTTCAGGAGTGCGGTTGGGCACATTCGCTTCTCCGAATGCCTGTCCGATCACGCGGAGAGGCGGGAAGCGAGAATGTGAAGGATTGGTAAGGCGTGGAGCGCGTCAGGCAAAACCCGACATGCCTCTCTCTTGGGTCACAGGTCTTCGTCGTCCCTGCGGCGCAATACGGCGCGGCGGAGGGCCTCCTGCAGCCAATCCGGGAGCTTCGTCCATGCAAGCCAAAGGCTTCCCAGGACGAGGCCGATACTCACGCCTGCGCGTCGAACAGCTTGCGACTGGGTTATTACGACAAGAAACAAGAGCGTGGCCGCAAAGAGGAGGAGACCGACGCCGAGTCGGATGAGGATTGCAAGGAGTTTCCAGGCGGCAGGCACATTCGGTTGAGGCGTCGAGAGTTCACGGCTGCCGCAGCGGGAGCACACATCCGCACCGCGTGGGTTTGCGTGGAGGTGCGGGCAGCGCTTCACGTCATAACTCCGCCCGCAGTAATTGCAGAAGGCAGGTTCACCGGGGGTGAGATGGCCGCAGAAGTAGCAGTACGCGCTCATGGGTTGATTAAGGGTTCCCGCTCGTCGCCCATCGCCTTTCGCCAGATCGTGCCGAAGCACTGGGTGGCGGCATCCGAGAGGCTCGCGAAGCGGAATAATTTTCCAGTTTCTTTGGACACCGTGGCACGGAGAGAGTCGAGCCGCCGTGCCGAGGGTGCGACGACAAGGACGCGGAAGCGTTCAACGCCTAAGAGTTCACGGTGCCTTCCCGAAGTGGCAAGTTCCAGATACTTCCGAACCTTTTCACGCCATACGCGGAGCGGTTCATTGCCGAGGTCCACTTCGAGGAAGGCGGCGAAGATCACTGTTCGCACAGCAAACTCAATGTAGCCATCGGGAATCAATCGGAGGTCTGGAGCAATCGGCTCCACAAAGGCGATCCATCGATTGAATGTGATGCCCTCCGGCGTCACCCCGAACTTCAGGGCGCAATACACGGCGTTGACCGCCATTTGGTGCTCGACGAAGAAATCTGCGACGAGAACTGCTCCGTTCGGCCTACGCGGTCCTCGCATTGGCACTTCCGCGCAGGACGCTCCTTTCCTCGAAAGCGAGTAGAGCGCGTGGCGGCCTGGGCCGGAGCCCGCGAAATAGCGGAGGAGGAGGCCGGCATGGAGGAGCTTTCGGAGGCGCTTGCTTGCTCCGTCTACCGATCCAAAACCTCCCACAATTTTGGCCTGCGCATGGTTGATCACGCGCATGGTGGAAAGCTCTTTGAGGAGTTCGCGGTCTCTCGGCTGGAGGACGAGACGTTCAGTCCCAGGCATGGAGCACGTGATCGGTTGAGCGACGTAGCCCTCGATGCCGCGCTTCGATTTCCTGCTCCACGTCCGCCCGACGACGCGCCGAGTGGGAATGCACGCGCGCGAGGAGTTCCCCATGTTCGACGTGCGCACCATCGAGTTTGTGTGCGAGGACCTCGCGCCACCGTTCCGCGCCAGATTTCACGATGAAGTGGCGTGGCGGCAGATTCTTCAGACGTTCGGCGAGCGATCGTCCGCCATCGAGTGCGTTCGCGATGGTCGTAGCATCCTGCGGTGAGAGCTGAAAGAATGCATGCGTACCGACGGACAGGATCGCGGCACGCATCGAGTCCGGATATTGATCCAGGAACTGATTTGCCGACACGACAGACACACCGAACTTCCTGGCTTCCGAGAGTACGGTTTCGACGCCGCTCTCCCGTACCACGAAATTCTGAATCTCGTCCGCGTAGATCGTGAAGAGTGACCGGCGCTCTCGGGTGAAGAGCGCGCCTTTTACGACCGCAAAGAGCAAACTTGCAAGCGTGAGCGCATGCTCGCCGAGCCGAGCTTTATTGAGGTCCGCAATCACCCAGTAGCCACGATCCATCGCATCACGCATGGAGAAGGTTGAAGTGCTCTGGCCCACCATATGGCGGAAGTGCGGATCGGCGGTGAAGGCCGAGGTTTTGTTGAGGATCGGCTCACGCATCGCCGCTTGCATGCCGTCGCTTGCGCGGTCATACCGTTCTCGAAAGTATTGCTTCACTTCTGGGTTTGGCACTTTCTCAAGCGCGGTAACCCGGAATCCACGATCACTGAGGAGAGGTGCCAGTTCAAGGAGCGTCATACCGTTTGCTGACAGGACATAAAGAGCATTCCGCAGGAGTTCATCCGTGCGAGCGCCAAAATGATCAAGGCCCCACCGAGCGCGCAAGATGGCGGCGAACTCTGCAATGCGCACGAAATCCGGGGATTCCGCGTGGAGCGGATTGAACCCGACAGAGACCTCTTCGTCTCCTGGTGCAATCACGATCACGCGGTCGCTGAGATGCTGTTGGTGGGTTCGTTCCTTCTCCGCAATCGCGCCAAGGAGAAACGGCGTCGCATCGCCATGCAGATCAAACCACACGAAGCCACGACCCGCCTTGATGTCTTCCCTACCCATGTGCCGGAGCAGCGAACTCTTGCCGCTCCCGGTTTTTCCCACGACCCCGAGATGGGTCGTCCGACGAGTCGAACTCATCGTGACGCGGGTGCGGGAGACCACATCATCGACCATTGCAAGCCCGAGCGAAAGCCTCGACACGTCGCGTTCTCCGTGGCGCCGGTCGCGTACTTTGTTCCAGATTCTTGCGAAGAAATGGTCGAATACGTTCGGCATGAATGAGGGATGGAATTACTCAGAAGTTCGTGATGACAACTTCCTTGAACCGCTTCCCGGCGACTTTCTGCGCGGTGTAATGAAGTTCGACGCTGTGAATCTTGAAGGATGCAAAGATCGCGCGGACTTGCGGCACGTCGTTCAGACTCAGCACGAACTTGCCCTTTATTCCTTGCAGCCGTTCCGCCATCTTCACGAAATCATTGTGGGTCAGGTTGAAGCGATAGAGGGTGCGGTCATAGTACGGCGGGTCCAGATAGAACAGTGTGGTCGGGCGGTCATACCGCCGGAGCACGTCTTGATACGGCAAATTCTCGATCTGAACCCGTGCGAGGCGTTGCCTCGTCTCCTCAAGGAGTTCGGGCAGGCGTTCGGGATTGAAGGGGGGCAGCTGGGTAACGTTCGTGCCGTAGTTGCGGCGGCGCACGAGGCTCGCATAGGTGTTCTTGGTGAGGTAGAGGTAGCGCGCGGCGCGTTGCACGTCGGTCAAGGTCTCGGGATCAGTGCGCATCATGAGATCGAACCAACTGCGGCTCGCGACCATGAAGCGCATGGTCCGGATAAGCTCGTCCGCGTGGGCCTGCGCGACCCGGAAGAAGTTCACCACGTCGCGATCGAGGTCGTTGATGACCTCGACCATCGAGGGCGGCTTGCGGAAAAACACCTGCGCGCCGCCACAGAACGCCTCGACATAGGTCGTGTGCAGGGGGAACATTTCAATGATTTGCTTGGCAAGTGCCCGCTTGCCGCCGATGTAGCTGAGGGGGCCGATCATGAGTGATCGCAGGAAGGAGATGGGGTTCTATGCGCTTCGATCTCGACCTTTATGGATCGAAGCGTCTCTCCATCGTATGCCTTTCAGGGCAAATAAAAAGTTAGGCGAACCGGCATCGAATGCCGGATACAGCCCACCTGAAGACAACTATTCACTACTGCCCTGTGCGCTACGTTTGCGTACACTCTGGCACCGCGGCGTCACCGATGTTGAAGTCGTGCGGCCCGGATCTCCGGATCGTCGACCGGTTGTGATTTAGCACGACCATCCTCGCCAAGTCTTTGGGCGGGAGTTACCGTCAAGATGCTGAAAAGTGTATGATGTTGTGTTGTGAAAGACTATGTAGTATGTGTATGTTGTCACCTTTTTTTGCGTGAGGAGAGCTGAAGTGGAAGCGCAGAAAACATTCACGTTGCGCGGAAAAACGTTCGACAAGCGGAAAGAGGACTTCGTGAAGGCCGTGAAGGGGGTGGAGCCCGGCCGAATTCAGAAATATTCGGCGCTTGTGGGCGGCAAGCGTTATCCAATTCGCCAAGTACTCGCTGCCGTCACGAACATGCCTGCTATTGCGATTACGTCACAGGATGCATTTCGAGTGCTGGAGAAGTTCGGCTTTTCCGTTGACACAGAAGGGTAAGAGTCACACAGGAATAGCGCATGAGCATTGTCACGAGATCGGAATTAGATGTGTTGCGCGGGAATGGAATACCCGCAGAACTACTTCATGCAATCGCTGCAAAAGATCCCGTTTCCGGCCACACGCACAATTTCTACCGTTATCCCGCGCGCTTTTCGCCGCTCTTTGTTCGTGAAGTGATCCGTCATTTCTCGCGACGTGGCGATGTGGTGCTTGACCCGTTCATGGGAGGGGGTACCTCGGTCGTGGAAGCCCTAGCCATGGGCCGCAAAATCATCGGCGTCGATCTGAATACCCTGGCGCATTTCGTCTCGACGGTGAAGACGACGCCGCTCAGCGATCATGACATTGACATATTGCGCATGTGGCTCGCCGAGGTCCAGAAAGAGCGATACAAGGGCATCGGAGAAGAGGAAGCGGCAGTGCTCAATCTGCCCCGCCATCTACAAAGAACGTGGGCGGATCTAATCGCGCAGGCGAACTGGCTTCCCTTGGAAAGGCAGCGTAGTTTCGTCCGGTGCGTCCTGCTTAAGACGGGACAGTGGGCCGTTGACTGCAAGGAAAACATCCCGTCGGGCAGCGCCACACTGCGGCAGTTTGCGGATTATTTCACGGAGATGCTGGACGCCGTGCGCGACTTCGTGCGTTATTGCCATGACAGCGGCATTAAGAAAAGCAAGATCCGTCGGAATCGGTTCCTGCTCTGCCGTTCGACCGCGGGACTCGAAGCCGAATCCAAGTTGACGGAATTCGGCAGGCCACGGCTCGTGGTCACGTCTCCGCCCTACCCGGCCGTGCATATTCTCTATCATCGCTGGCAGGTCCAGGGCCGGCGTGAAACGCCGGCTCCATATTGGCTCGCGGCGCTGAAGGACGGGCATGCAGCGTCTCACTACACCTTCGGAAGCCGTTCGACGCTCGGCTTAGATAACTATTTCCGCAATGTGCAGGAGTGTTTCGGTTCCGTCCGCAAGATCGTCGCGCGCAATGCCCTCGTCGTGCAGCTCGTGGCGTTTTCAGATACGGAATCCCAATTACCGCGCTATCTAGAAGCGATGGAAGCCGCGGGATTTGCGGAAACGATCCCCTCGGGGGAGGGGGAAAACCGCATCTGGCGAAGCGTTCCCAACAGGAAATGGTATTGCAACGTCGTCAATAAGCAAGATGCTTCGCGCGAGGTTGTGCTGTTCCACCGCCCTGCTTAGGTCGCGACAACGGCGGTCTGGAGCATCGCGGGCCCTTTGTACAGGGCCCGGATCATGGGAACCACGACGCGCGCGAGACCGGACGCAAAGCGAGCAACTCTGTCGAGATCCAAAGCCTCCGTGCCTTCATCCTCTTTTGAGCTGCCTTGTTCTTGCAAGCGCTCCAGCTCCTTCAGAATGCCGAGAGCAGAGAGCACAACGCCATATTTGAACCAGTGGCGCACCAAGTTCGATTCTTCGTCCTTGGTTTTGTGCAGCTCATTGATGAGGAAACGATTGTCCATGTTGACAAAGAACGTGTACCCCTGCCCTTCATCCGCATTGACGATTTTCACGGCACTATAGTCGTCAAATTGAAACTGCGGGTCGTTCCACAGCTCCTTGCGCACCTCGCGGATGTCTGGCGCGGCGAGGACTGCCGACGACACTTTTCCGTTCTCGTTACGCTTGTTGCCCGGAGGACGATTGCCTGGCGGCGGGATGGGAACGTCCTCGGTCTCCGGTGTCCCTTTCATCTTGAAACGGGATACGAATGCGCCTCCCTTGATCTCACGCTCGATGTCAGTGACGGTCACCTTTATTTCCACTTCGTCGCCCACATTTGCGTCGTAAGGCATCTGAAACTTCGTGGTGAACTTGCCATCCCACAAGTGGGAGCTGACACAGAGATTGGGCGGGTCGAACATCACGGACCCTGCGGAGTCGGGCCGGTCAAAGTAGTCGTTATTGGCGTCGGTCTCAAACTCAATGCGCACGGTGCGATTGAGCGGGCAGTTTTTCGTAAGGCCGCCCTTGGGTTCCTTCACGACCCGAAAAAACGTGGGAAACTGCTTGCCGTTGAAAGGCTCCGGTTCGTTGGTCGGTCCCGTGGTCGAGATGACATTGCCGCCGATGCCGAGGATGCTTGCGAGTGTGGGATCGCTTTTCAGCAGCTCCTGCAAGTAGTCTGCGGCATTCTCCTCCTTCGCCAGCGTCTCGTCCAAGCGCTTCTTCTTGCGCAGCGCATTGTGCATCCGCAGCCCGGTGTGCTCCTTCAGCTCATCTCGGAGGCTGGTGTAAATCGCGTCGTAGGCTTCATTGCGACGCACGCGGTCGCGCGACGCCATCAGAAAGTCCTCGCGTACCGCTTGATCCATCGTCGTGCAATCCACTGATACCAGCAGGTTCCTGCTCAGGTAGTCGAATTTAAGCGTGCTGGACACGAAGTTCGCAGGTAGATCGCCGTGCACTTGGCCGTTGAGCGTGAAATACACGCCGTGCGGGAAGTTGCGCGCTTTGAAATCCTCTTTCAGCAGAAAGAGCTTGTAGGGAAGATGGCCGATGCCAGGTAGGTTCAACTCGCCGTAAGCAGGCCCAAGCCCTTTCTCGAATTTTGAAGTTGCCTCGTCCTCGCCGCCGTTTTCATTCACTTGCGCCAGGATGCCCGACAGCGTGGTGCTGTAAAAGTTGGCGGAGTAGTCGCGCGTCTCCGAGATACGGAACGGGATGGATACGGAGTGCAAATACCGCTCCAGCTCAAACCGGGCTTCCGTCGTCGCAGTGGACTTGCCTTTCCAGCGGTAGTTATACAGCTTGATGCAGGTGCCGTGCGCAAGCGGGACGGTGTAGGCCGCGGCCGGATTGTTCTTGCTGGAATCGCCGGGCAGCACGAGGATTTTGGTCGCGTCGAACGTGAGAATCTTGCCCTGAGGGGCCAGGTACACGTACATCGAGGACTTGCGTCCCGGCGCAGCCTTCTGGCGGCGTACTAATGTGAAGCCCCACTGCCCTTTGGTGGCGTCGGTGGTCGAGGCCGGGCACGCCGGATGGCGCTTGGATACGATGAGCTGATATTTGTGCTCGCCGCAGAAGGGCAATACTCCCGTGCCGCCGCAATTGAAGCGCCCCTGCACGAACGGAATATCGTCCTTGTTCTGCTTGGTCAGTGAAAGGAATGTGTTTTCAAACGAAGCGGGCGTTTGGCCCTCTCCTTTGTCCACCACCAGGTAGCAGGGTTCCTTCTTCGGGCCGGTGGCAACAAATTGAATTCGCTCGGCAAGCTTGGTGCGCTCCGACGCAGTCAAATGCTCCAGGCGGCCGTCCTTCACCTTGAATAGCTTCTCTACCGCTTCCGCCATCGTGCGCGGTGCGTCGGTACACTTCGGGTCAATTCCAGCCTGATAGCACTCGGCCATGAGTACCGCATCGATGGAGTTAATCAGCTTCTCTACGAGCGCAGCCGTCGCGTCCGACTGCTGATTATTGATTTGGTTGAGATTCATCCCGAAGCCGCCGAATGGCTGCCACAGGGTTGCGTCGTCGGCGTTGTACCCAGCCTTTGTCAGGACTGCCTCAACGTCAGATTCGGTTTCAGCCTTCAATAGTGCTTCAAAAAGCTCAACGTTCTGCATCGCATCGTCTCCCTTATGCCACGCCCACGGCTTCGCGCTTGTTCTTGAATTGCGTTTCCTGGCTAGTCAGCTCGACGCCGACCTTGTCCTTGAGGACCGCGAGCGTTGCCACGCGCGCTTGCCGGTTTGAAAGCACCGACCCTGCAGTGATGCACACGTTCTCCCACTCGGGGTTAACCTTGTTGCCCACCGACTTGCGCCAATCGAGATTGCGCAGCGTCTCCAACTTACTCTCCCATTTGTCTGGGAACTCGTCGATTAACGTGCGGCCAAGGCCGCCGAGGGCGCGCAGCACGACGCCGTGAGTGTTGATCTTCTCCTGGCGGAGCATCGGGGCCTTAATGCTCCCGTCTGCGACGCGGGCCCAATCGGGGATCACGCGGCTCATGGCATTCCAGTACGCAATGGCGCGATCCAGCTTTTCCTTGTATTCCTTCGTGTCCGGCTTTTCGAGTTTCGCGCCAATCAACTCTTCGTTGGCGTCGTACAGGGTGGACAGCGTAAACAGCTTCTCCGAGCGGATGGGAATGGTGAGCTTTTCCTTATCGATCATGCCCTTGAACACCGGCACCTTCTCAGAGACTTCCATGGTGAAGCCGGAAAGCACATCGCGGTGATCGTAGAGAATGTTTAGCGATTTTGATGTCTTCTGGACGAATCGGTTGAGGTCGGTGAACATTTGCTGGGCGCGCTCCAGGCTTTCCCACGGGAAAAGCAGCACACTGATGCGCTCCTTGCCAATCGCCGGATTCTCGCTGAGCGCGGCCGTGATCGCGGCGCAGCGATGCTGGCCGTCGTTGATGAGGAACTTGGCGTTTTCCAAGTCCATCTCCAAGTAGCCGATATCTGCGCCCTCATCGAACGGCTTGAACTTTATCTCGGTGCTGTAGGCTGCGGTGATGGAAGAGAAGAGGTAGCTGTCCTCGTTGTCCACGATGTACTTCACGATCTCGGGCACGCGCGACTTTACCAGCACGCGCTGGGCACGCAGCTCCGGGGTGAACTGCTCCCAATCGTTGAATTTGAACAGGTGAGGGATCTCTGACAATCCCATCATTGTGGCGTAATACTCCCGTTTGCCGATAACGCCGCGCATTGCCGGAAAACTTACCTTCATGGCGAACCTCCTTCTGATGAGCAGCTCCTGTGTTCTCTTTCGAGGAGCTGTAATAGATCTATTGATACAGCTCCTCGTTTATAAAGTCAACAGGTCTTCGCATTTTTATTTGCAGCTCCTAATGTATTTGGCAGGAGGTGTTGCACTGTACAGTCTGAGCGATCCATCCGACGGGTACAAAGATGATCTGCCTAAGCTGTTCAAAGACTTACGGCAATTGTCGGATTTCGGTGTTGGCGAACGAGATAAGAAAGGGCAGAAAGGCAACGCGGGATGAACGTCGGCCATGCTCGGCAAAGAGTTCGTAGAAACGCCTCCCGCACCGGCGCTTCATCGGATGCGGAAGGAGTTCCCGGTCCTTGCACTGATAGCCGAAGGGAGCATGGCCGCCGAGAGGCTTGCCGAGTTTCGCGCGCACAGGCACTGACGCCGCGACACGCTAGGCAATCTCCTCGCGCTACTAAACAGTTCAATTGCTTTCGGATAACGGTTCGGCGAGCATTACAATGGCATCGATACGATGCGGCACATGCGTACACTTCCCCTCTACACGCGCGCAGAGGCCGTAGCAGCGATAATGACTTCGGGGCGAGGACGTGGATATTCCATCTATCAAGACCGATTTGACCGAAGAGTCCTTGGCGGCACTGTACGTCCTTGACGCGTTAAAAGGATTTGGGCCGCAAAAATTCAAGCTGCTATGGAATGCGGGAATCTCGCCACGAGATGTCATTAAAGACCCGGCGCTGCTCCCCCTCAAGGGAAAAATTGGCGACAAACTCCGTAAAGAAATAACCAAGATGCCACCTGGAGTCATTGAGGAGTGCGCAAAAAGAGCGGAGAAGCAACTCGATACCGCACGGCGGCACGGTGCCAGCATCGTGACGTATGGTGATCCTGATTACCCCCCGAACCTTCTCGCTAGCCCACATCCTGTCCCTGTTCTCTACGTGCGAGGCAACGCAAAGATTCTTCACGGTGAAAGAGTCGTGGCGTGTGTAGGTTCGCGGAAGATTCAGGAGCCGTATTCACATCTCCATCGGCAATTCGTAAAGGATGCATGCGCAACCGGATTCATTATCGCGTCCGGATTCGCACTCGGTGCCGACACCGTCGGCCATCGAACCGCCTTCGAGTGCGGCGGCCAGACCATTTGCGTCATGCCCGGTGGTCTTGATCGTCCGTTCCCGCCCGAGAATCGGCCGCTATGGAATTCGCTCCTTGAGTACAAGGGCGGAGTTTTCGTTAGCGAGTTCGCCTTCGGCACGTCGGCTTCCGCTTTGACATTGCGCAAGCGGAACAAGGTGATAGTCGCCTTGTCGCGGGGGGTGTTGGTTTCGCAGTCTTCCCTGACTGGCGGCGCGATGAATGCATTTCGGTTCGCGCTCGAACAGAAGAAGAGCGTCGCAACATTTGAGAGCAACGGCTCAGAAGAGACCACGGGGAACGAGCAGATCACTTCGGAAACGAAGGTGCCGTCAGTGGCGTTTCCGAAGAGCTCTGCCGATGTGGACGGGTACAGACGATGGCTCAATCAGCTATCCTCGTCGATCTAGATGGAACAATCTGGAACAGTATCCCTTGGTACTCTGGGGTGCTCAGCGCTGGAAATGCCACACTCGCGGCTGACTTGGAGCGAAACTTGCGCCGAGGAGAATCACTTATCACGATGGCCGCACGTCGGGGTGTCTCCAAGGCTTCGCTTGTGCGAAAGTGCCGGGAGTGCATTGACGATCTCGAACTGTACGCAGGTGTTCGTAAGACTTTAGAAATTCTCAACGACAAGCGCGTACCGATGGGCGTTGTTACGAGTCTTTCAGGCGATCTCGCGATGTTAATGCTCGAAGGCACCGGTATTCGCCCATACTTCCGCACGGTCATTCATCCCGGCAATTGCCGCTCGTCGAAAGCGTCGGGCCTGCCGCTCCGCCGTGCTCTCGACGATTTGAGAATCGCGCCGTCGCCAAAGGTTCTCTACATCGGAGACAGGGAGGATGACGCAGCGTGCGCGTGCGCGTGTGGCGTCTCCTTTGCCTGGGCGTCCTACGGGTACGGCCTTCAGCCACCTAAGACCTCCGTCTTGCTCAGTAAATTCGGAGAGGTGCTTGCACTTTGAAATTCCTCTATAAGATTTGGAGCGGCTATGACGGATTTCAGCCTCGAAGAATCCCCGGTCGCCTGATTGCCGACGCCGACCTCGACCTCGGCTGGCAACGTTATATTGATTCCGTAGAAATAGGCGATGAAGTGTGGATCTATTTCTACGGCCCCCACAACTACTTGCCAGGAGTCTACATCAACGGCTTCGTCAAGAAAATCGACCTTGATAAGCTCCGGGTCCGCATCCGTGTGCGCAAATTCTCCACGGACGAGCCGATAACCGACGCAGCAAATTCGGAGCGGGTGGGCAAGGTCGTCTCTGTCCGGAATCGGCAGGTATTTCTTTTCCCGGAGCGATGGGATGCGGCTCCGGCTTGCACCCTGTTCAGGGTGGCGGAGAGTTGCAAGAATCGCCTCTGCGATAGTTGCCCGACATGGCAATCACTGCTTCTTATCAGGCCCGCTACAATCGATTTGCCGCCCCGGCTACCTGGCTATGCCGTATCAGCCCATTCTCCGGCGTTCTGGGTGATTCCGAGCCGTTGCTATCTCTATCGCGAAGGAACGATCACGGACCGAGTCAGGCGTACTTCGTCCATTTTTTACCGGTTCAAGGTTGGCGAAGAAGAACTCGCCTACCCCTTGGCGCGTGCGATATACGCCACGCTCACCAAACGAAGGGCCGTGGATTTCGATGCTGTGGTGCCGATTCCGCTTTCACCGGACAAGGAAGCACAGGGAGAAATTCACCGTACGCGACTGCTCGGCAAGGAGTTGGCCCGCCTTCTTGGAACCCGAGTTTCTGAAATCCTGTCGCTCCAATACCCGATTTCAAAACATAAGCTCAGGATTACGAGCGGATTGACCGCTGGCCAGTTTGAGGCTCGATATTCGGAAGCACTTATGGTCGACGAGAAAGTTCGGCAGTACAACAGGATTCTTCTCGTGGATGACGTCTGCACCGAAGGAAGCACGCTCCGCAGTGCGATTGCGCGCTTGCGAGGAGTGAAGCCGGAGCTTGAAATCGCGACGGCAGCGGCTGGCCAGATGATCATTAAGAGCGTAGTCAAGGACACGGCGGGGCTTCTAAACGCTTGAGGATCATTGCCGCGTGGCCCGTGCAAGTGCGAGCACATCGATTGCTTCCGGTTTAGCTGCGGCCAGCTTTCTGGCGCAGATTGCGACGGTTCGGCCTGTCGTCACCACGTCCTCGATGAGTGCGATGCGGCTCTTATTTAGGACCCGCAGTTTACGTTCATCCAAAGAGAATTGAACGGAGATTTCGTCGTAGCGTGCTTGGCGCGTGGGGACGCCGGGCTTTCGCACGAGTGCCTTGCAAACGGGGATTCCCAGCATCGAGCCGATTTCGGCAGCAATCATATCGGTGGGCGCAAACCCCCGATTGGTAAATTTCTCAACCGACGGGGGTACCGGAACGAGCACATCGGTGTCCTGCCATCGTAACCTCGCGTGGAGCATGAAGGCTGCGGCGATTCGGGCAACAAACCTGATGAGGTGGCTTTCATGATCCCGTTTGATCCGTTTCACGAGTTTGCTCCACACTGTCGCAAGACTCCACGAGTGATAGAGGCCAAGAACGGCAATAGCCTGCCCCTCCGCGAAAAGTTCCTCAGGCTGATCCTTCCCGAAAGTTCCAAGACAGCGCGCCATCGCATAATGATCGACACATGCGCAATGTTCTCTTAAGCAGATTGTTCCGAACTGACGTTGCATTTCCTGAAGGTCCATGATCCACTCGATGCCGGTTCTGGTCGGAAGGCTGCGAAGCAGGTGAAGCCGGTCTTTGAGCCACGGGACTGTGGACCCCAGATCGCGCGCCAGCGTAAGGGCGCGCATTGCATCGGGCGGATGGCCCGAAAAACCGAGCCGCTTTCCTGCGGTATACAGCCAAGAAATCATGGAATGCGCCGTGGGCGTGCGGAGATCTGAATGCCGGACAAAGGAAACATCGGGAAGCGAAGAGATATTCGCGTCTTGGAGACTCTCAATTGCCTGCTTGAGCCGCAGTTCTTCGTAAATGCCTTTGAGGCCGTCCAGTCGCACGCGACTCTCCGTTCCGGTGGGGGTAGGAAGATAACTATATGTGAACCGGGGCGGGTCAAGCACGAAAGTTCTTGGATCAAGGACCTACGGCATAGCTCCGCTCGGGATCGACTGTGCTATTGTCCTCGCATACTTTCACACAGGTCGTTGATATGAATCCGCTCTTCAACCGAAAGAAGAAGCAAGACACGGAAGACTTGATCAGCAGATACCTAGACGCGGTTTCCACAACCGCAGACCAGCGGATGCTGGTAATGCAGGAAATCCTCGCAAGGCCCGGTTCGCAGAGCGCCCCGGTGCATGAGCAGGAGTTCTTCGAGCTCTGCATTGAGGAATCGGACGACGTGTTCCGCCCCGGTTTCCTCGTGAAGCAGACACATGCCGAGTGGAGCGAAATTGACGGTCAAGTGATGTTCGAGGAGCCGAAGTGGGAGCGGTGGCCGACGCTCAAGAAGGCGGAGGCGTTATACGAGGCGTGGAGAAAGGCTCTGGTCGATTTAGGGTTCAGCCAATCGGATATGGACGTCTAACGCGCCGACTGCCTTCTTGCGCTACATCGGCCCGCGATGTAACGCTACTTCGGCGTCTGTGCTTTCTGTAGTTCCTCAACCTTTGCACTCGCAACTTTGACTTGATTACTGAGGCTTGCGCTGAGGCTTTGTGACTGAGCCAAACGTGTATGTAAGTATCCACCGGCAGAGCCGGTGGCTTTACGGTTGCTGGCCCCTCAAAGGGGCCTGACCGCAACCGTTGAAAAAAGCAAAAGCCGATGATCTTGCTGACAACGGTGGCATTGACCGGAGCCGAGATAAAAGCCGACTCCCGCAAATGTGAAACCTCTTCTGCCACCCCGGCAAAGCCGGGGGATCTCCCTTACGCTTTAGGTCGCTGATCGTCTTGGAATCGCTTTCTTGCTGCTTCGTCAGCGCATCCTCGGCCTTCTTCTGGGCGGCGCGCGCGTTAGCGGCTTCCTTTTCGAAGCTGGTCGCCTGACCTTGCCAGTAGACGGACATATCTTCGGCGCGCTTGGCCTTGTCCTTGAAATTGGTAGTGAAGTATGTGACTATGCCCCCGAGAATACCGATGACCACGACAAGTGCTCCAAGCGTATTGCCGACTGTCAGATATTTCGCCATAAAGCTGTATTCGGCCTTGTCGATCTTCTCTTCTTTATCGGCCACAGCCGGTGCGTCTGTGACTGTTTCTTCAGCTGCTGGAGCAGGAAGCTGTCTAACAGACCAGATGGGATTGCCAAGAACGGCTCGAATCCTGGACGCCTCGCGCTGCAGGTGCCGTTTTTCGGAATGCAGACGCCTGATTTCCTCATCGGCTGAGGCTATGACCGTTGACGCGACGATGAGCATGTCTTTGTTCGTCGGTCCGCGCCCTTTATTTTCAAATATGAAGCGAAATATATGATTCTGCTTCAGATTGCCTAGAACGCGGTTGCTATACGTGGTCGGATTGCTCTCGAAATAGTCGAGAGATAGTTCTTTAGGCCCGCTTTCGAGTGTCTGCTCTTCGGGGTCTGTCATAGTGGAAGGATTGTAGATGGGAAGCCCCAATAGATAACAGAGCTACTTGCGTGTCGCTTTCTTCGCTGCCTTTTTCGGAGCGGCAGCCGTGGCTGCTCGGTTCCTGACTCGTTGCGTCGTCTTTTCGTTCAAGAGAATTAGGGGTCCATTCCAAGCGCTCCGAGCCAATCTCACAGCCAACCAGCTTCCCGATAATCCGCATGGCGTGACCAATCCGAGCAGCGGTCGGTTCATGCTTGCCCGCCTCCCACCCCTGTATGATCGCGGGATCGACGCCCAGGCGTGAAGCTAACGTCCTCTGGGAAAGACCTAACGCGCGACGGGCCGCGACGAGTCGTTCGGGGAAGGAACCGGGGGAATTCGCGGGATCGTAACCCAGGAACCTGATGATGGCGGGAATCCATCTGATCGCGGGCTGGGATTCGTTGCCTTCCCAGTTCGTGATAGTCAGTTCGTGGACCCCGATCTGTGCGGCAACCTGCGATTGGAAGAGGCCAAGGTTAATGCGGCGGGCGCGGAGATGATCGCCTAAGCTATTCAAACACTTAGGGTAATTGTAGGATTTCGGTCGAGGCGAACGAGAAGCGAAATGGCAAAAAGGCAACGCAGGGATGAATAGCGGCCACGGCGAAGAGCACGAAGTCGGATGGAACTTCTGGTCCAAACAGCACTGCTTCAACGGACCGAGCGGCCGAAAATTGCTTTACGCCTTTTCCTTTGCCTTGGCAAGCGCTAGCTTGCTAGTATCTCCCCACAAGTATCCCCCTAAATTCTGAATCGCTTTTCCCGTTCTAGTTGGCGAAGCTCGGTCTCGGAGGTTCTGGATAATGAACCGCGCTAGGAACTCGCACCGGTTCGCAATTTCGTTGGTCAGTGCGACTTTTTTCGTTTGTCTGTCGTCCCTAACATTCTTGGCTGCCGCCTCCTGGCAACGCCCTGCAGAGCCCGGGGATTTTGACTTCTATTTGTTCACACTCTCATGGTCCCCCCAATTCTGCGCAAGCCACAAAACGAACCCGGAATGCGCAGGGCCAGGAAAGAGTTTTGTGGTCCACGGATTATGGCCTCAGTGGAACAATGGTCAATGGCCTGCAAATTGCTCTAAGGCCGTCGGCCCGACCTCGCCGGAGCAGTACTCAGACCTTATGGAATCGTCACTCCTGCAACATGAATGGACGAAACATGGTACCTGTGCCAATCTAGACGCTGACCAGTACTTCTCGCTCATGCGAGCGGTGCGAGAATCAGTGACTATTCCTCGGGTGCTTGGCACTCTCAATCACCAAATTGCAGAATCGCCCCAGCAGATCAAGACGGCGTTTGTCTCCGCGAATCCGAAACTTAAAACGGAAGGGATCGCCATTGGCTGTGCCAATGGCTTCTTGGTTGATGTGGAGTTCTGCTTTGACAAGAGCGGCAAGCCCATCAGTTGTCCCGTCGTCAAGGATTGTCGAAATGGGAAGATCAATATCCGTCCGATGAGTCCCTGATTTACGCGGAGTGCGACCGCCACTGCTTAATGAGCTTCGCTTGACACTCATAGTTTTCACTTCTCGTCAGTTGAGTCACTGCCTTAAGGATCGGAGACAAATGCGCGCTATACGGGGAAACGTCATTGTGGTTCTGTTTCTTTTAGGGGTAATGAACACAGGGCCATCACAAGCCCACGCTCTAAAGGCGGCAGAGACTCAAACCCCGTCGCCGCTTCTAAGTAAGGGTCATGGGGTGGATTGGTGGTTCGTCTTTAAGTTCAATGCAATCACATTTCCGCGTCCTTCTGACTCGAAACCGACTTGCATGTTCGGCGGTCATCCAGGAGGGCAACCGAGGGCGAAAGACTTTGGAAAATCCTCCGGGAAGCCATTCAAGCGCTACACCAAAATCGGTCAGGATTTCGTGTTCGCGAGCAATGAACAGCCGTCTCTGCAGAAGGGCGACGGATACCTGGGAGACAGTACCGACGATCCACTGGGGGCAACGTTCGACGAAGTCTACAATGGCGATCTCTATTTTGTTATCTGGAACGATCAATTTTATGGAGATCCGGCTCTCAGGTGCGAGAAAGGACGCCCATATTGTTCTGGCCCGTGGGCACACTCAAAAGGGATCATCGCATGGGACGCAAAAGGCGATGGCTTCATGATTCAAGTCACGACTCCAGACTGGCCCGGATCGGGTAGTGCCGACTACAAGCGGAAAGAAGGTAATTCGCTTGGCTGCACGAGCGACAACAATGTCTCGCTAAGTCAGGACTTTTTTGCACTGAAGCTGCCAAAAAAGGACTTGCTGAAGGTACTTGCTGCCCTTGAAGAAGAAGGTGCGGTCACGGACCTAGATAATCCTCAAATCGTGAAGAGCGGCGGCCCTAAAGATGTGACGGATGCCGTTGCCGCGCTCGGGAAGACAAACCCTAAAGAGACATTCACGGATGAAAAGTTGTCTTCCGGAATCCGCCTCATTTCGAAATCGGGCAGCCTATACGTACCTCCGTGGCAGATGATATCCGCTGTGTTGGGCGGAATACCCCTGCGCGTCGCAAGTTTTCGGAGTCCAAACCCGATTGATACGACGATCCAAAGGAAAACACCACCGTGCTGGTCGAAAAGCCTCAGCGCGCCCGGGCCTGTCCAGGCAGCGAGCAGCGGTAGCTGGGATGGAGAATCCATTGGATTCACAACCGGTACCAATCATGCCAAGATCGGCGTTTCGACCTCCAGTGACAGCCGCATAACAATATTCAGCGATATGAATGATGCTGGAACTTTGGCGCCAGACGAAACGAACAACTCGTGCGCAGTCTCTCAAAATGGCCGCGGCGGAATGTTTTTCGTCTTGGAAAACAAGGTACTTCGCGACAGCGTGGCTGGCCTACTCTCAGGCGATTCCGCAGAAACCGTCAGATATTGAGACTTGAACATACTATGCAAATCGTACTGGTGAAAGCACCGGGGATTGCTTAACAGCATCCAATGACTCCTCGGGCGATGGGTTGGGATTTACCATGACCGTTGAACGCAGGCTGGCTTTGACGCTCTCAGGTGGCGGGTTTCGTGCCACACTCTATCACCTTGGGGTGATCCGGTTCCTGTACGAGGCAAAGTTGTTGCCCGATGTCCGCCGCATCGTAGCGGTCTCCGGCGGAAGCGTTTTGGCGGCGCACCTAATTCTCAACTGGGATCGGTACACTCACGACCAGGTTTCCTTCGATCTCGCCGCGCGGGAGATTTTAGACTTTGCATCGTCAGATGTAAGAGGTCGAGTCGTGCGACGGTGGTTGTTCGCGTGGCTGAGTGTATTGCCTCGCCTCACTCGAAAGAAACACTGGACCTTCACAAATCTGCTACAGGGCGAGTACCGGCGTCTATTCGGAAGCGCCACATTGGGGGATTTGAACCCAGCAGGAGGAAGCCGGCCGCACGTATTTCTAAACTGCACCAGCCTGAGCACGGGATCGCCATGTTGCTTTACTCGGTCCGGCTTCACATGGTATGACGAGAGCGATCTTGAACATCCGATTACAGCTCCTGGGATCGATCTTTCCCTTGCCGTTGCTGCTTCGTCAGCCTTTCCTCCCCTGTTCCCGCCTATCGCGGTATCGCATGAATCACTGTCATGCGATCTGAGAGAGTTCCCGCACCCTCATTTCCTGACAGACGGAGGCATATTCGACAATCTTGGGATCAACCGTATGCTTCGGTACGACAAAGATCGAGGCGATATCGACCAAATCATCATAAGCGATGCTGAGGGGAACTTCGATTGGGACTTTGACAACGCATATACGCTCGTAACAACCCGGAATATTCGCGCAAGTGATCTGCTGATGAAGCGCGTCAGTTCGCTTGAATATGAGAGGGCTCATGATTTGAAAGACCGGATTGTTACCTTCGCAATCAGGACCGAAATTCAAGGGTCTGGCGAATTCTGCGTACTGTCTCCAGAGATCCAGCGAAGTCTTCGCAACGTTCGAACGGACCTCGACACTTTCTCGCCTCACGAAATTAGCTGCTTAGTGCAACATGGCTATACGGTAGCCCGCGAGATCTCGATCGATCGAGGTTTGGCCCCCGCAACTCTGCCAACATTCCCGTGGACATCTGGCGGCGAGGGTTCGGGACAACCTCGGCGCCAGCTTGGGCAGTTAAAGCGGTCAGGGCATCGAAGACTGGGACTCTGGTCCTCTCGTGATTGGGTCAGCTGGGCAAACGCTGCCGCTCTTCTGGTATTTGGCCTAATACTCGTTGCTCCGACTTATTTGCAGCATCGCGAGTTGGGTATCCTGAGACAAGAGAATGCCGAACTCCAAGAAGCATCCCCACGGCCACAGATGATTAAGAGTTCTGGTTGTGTATCCGACGGGCGATATCCCGACCCATCCTGCACGCCAGGAGCCGCTGCTTTAAATATTAGCGTTGACATAGTTTGTCACGGAAGTACCGTTGACCGAAGAACTATTACTCCCGAGGTAAGAAAACAAGTCTTTGAGGCGTATGGCATTCAATACCCGCCACCAGCACAAGCTTATGAGCTCGATCACCTCGTGCCACTCGGGCTGGCCGGCAGCACCGATGTCGCGAATTTGTGGCCGGAGCCAGCTAGTCCGAAACCAGGCTTTCGAGAAAAGGACAAAGTTGAGCTCATGCTTCGCAATCAAGTGTGTAGAGGCGAATTGGGACTCGTGGATGCCCAGCGCATTATTGCCACCGACTGGCTGCGGTATTACAAAGAGAAAGTCGGGAAATGACGCCGCAGCGGCCGGCAATTTATCAAAAGGCTACGCGGGATGAACACAAACCGCCGCGAGCAGCATGACCTCTTGCTTTCGAACGAACGTCACCTCAGAATTTTCAGAGGATGTAGATATAGCTTCTTCCATTGATGCGACGGACTCTGTTCCCTCGCTGACACGAGCCTTTGTTGCACGCTATCGGCCCAAACGCGGCCATCCCCTCGACTTTGGTCTGTCCGAATCTCCTCGCTTAACGCGAGGATCCATGCAATTCGAGGCGCTGAAAAACTTGACCCGCAGATCCCTCTATCACCATCGGTGACAATTCCATCGAATGCTGCCGCCATCGTTTTATCCAGATAGTCTTCTACTACCTTCGAGCTTTTACACTCCGCTTGGTCGGAACCTGCTTTTGCCTCTATCGCTGCAAGCACGTTTGTCGCTGGCCTCGCCAGTCGTGCAAAATCAACTCCGCCATTATCTCCGTCGGCTTCTATTGTTTCATCATCCCCAACCGCCGCAACCACAATTCCAAAGGATTCGGTGGGAGCTTCAAGATGGACTCTGTCTTTCAGTACGGTCCAAGACTCGTTTAGGAAGTAGACTGAAGAATCTCGGAGTGACTGTAGATCCGCCAAATACCAAACTGCGGTAACAATCGACGAATCCGTCTCCCAAGTCTTCTGGTAGGTGAGTTCCGATCCCCCCAAGCCTGGCGCGTCGGGCATCGCAAGTTCTGTCGGGTTCAGCTGCCTTAACACTCTGGCTGCAAACTCCTCTGCCTCCTTACGATAGGCTGCCCTGTCCTCCTCCGTGATCAGGCTGCGAGTTCCCGCCTTGTGTCTAAACATGGAAACTTTCAGTATCTCAAGTAGGATCTGATCGTCATTTTGCATGCGGCTCAGAGGCACATAAATGACTTTGATCGCATGGTTCTTATCAAGATCGTTGAATTCCTGCAACGAACGCTGGATTTCAACGCAGTGCTCGGGCGGCGCAATCTTATCGAACTCGGCCTTTTCCATTGGCCTCTCCCAGTTCACCGCAGCCAACCCGTAGTGATCATTTGCTCGATCCACCAGATTCCGCAACTCCGCAAGAGAGTTCTTGTAATCGTCCCAGTCGGGCCATCCAGCGTCCAGGACGAAAACCGTCGCGGACCGTTGCTTTTGCATCTTAAGTGCATTTACGATCGCATCTCTATCGGTATCATGGTCGCCTGACAAAACCTGATGGAGTTTGCCGGTGCCGTTGGTTCCCCCCCCTGATCCGAACGTAATCCTAATTTTGGAGCGCAGGAGAAAAGCTTCAGGAACTCGCTGAGTCTGTTCTGCCGTACCACGCGTGAAGGGGACAGTTATCACAACACGGCTAGATCTAACTCGGCGGAAGCTGTTGGAGACTCTGACACCCTGGAGAGCGCCCGTGAGTTCCGATGTCACCAAGTCCATGAATCCGGGTTCTTGTATCCGCGCCTTTCTCACCGCGCTTGGATGTCGCACCGGGTAGCGAGAGGGAAGCACGGGAAGCTTAAGTTCCCCAGGGCGTATATTCTGAGTTCCGTTAAGGCCATTAAGTCTCCTTACCGCAGCGGCAACTTCCGAAAAAGATCTTGGAAGCCTCCAACTTACAACCCCATATCGCCGCGCTATCAGATCTGGCAGTGTTAAGCCGCGACTGACTTGGATCGTTTCGAATTGCGGCAGACTTAGGATCGCATCGATCTCGCGCAAGCTATCGTCTGAATCATCATAGGATGTGTCAATCGATACTTCAATCTGCCCCAACTCTTCCGTGTTACTCCCGACGCTCTCGGGCACCTCAATCCGTAACCGATTTGTTACATGGCCAGATCCCGCAATCGCAACAGCGGCCTGGGATGCCTTGATCGAGAGACGTCGTGTCGCGATAGCTCCGGTCAATACCGCGTCCCTTCCGGACCATTCGATATCGATCGGTTGAGCAACTCCGGAGCGGACCAATTCCCGCCGGATGCGCCATTCTTCGACGTCGGGATTGAGGTAGTATTGCAGAGCTATAACGGTGAGAAGTACCTCGTAGGACGATCCAACGAAGATCCAGCGACGCCAGCTTCGGCGGCGCGGTTGTCGCGGGGATTGGTTCGGTTCTCTGGGTGCAGCAGTCTCCCCTATAGATGCAAATCTATTTGAAGCAGGCAGACGATGCGGTATCCGGTATCTCTGGAACAATGAAATCACGGTTGCCACAAGAAAGGGAACAACCGCCAAGCCTGCCCAAGCCAGGATTTCTCTGTTCTTAAAGATCAAAGTTGACCTCGGAGTTGCGACATTATAACCTAGCCGGAAACTCAGTATCCAGCGGATCTCAGATGTGCCGTCCACTCCATCGGTCCGGCCCAGTTCTCTGAAGGAGGGGCAATGACGCTCTTTAAGACCTCCGTCCCATTCCTATTCCTATCGTGCAGCTTGCTGTGCGGTTGCGGTAATCTTCTGCGTGTCTCGACTTTCAATCAGACGAAGCCTCAGGGGGTACCGTTCTTCGTCAAGCACGGTGTCTGCGTTCAGCAGTCCGTCTACGCGAACCCCTACTGGCGGCTTACGCTTACATATTCCATCTCCGGTGGGACGCCTGTGATTCAAACCTTCGTCATCAGCGAAAAGGGGCATGGGGCACAAGAATTCTCGAACTTACTCGCGATCCTCACAAAAAAGGACCCGGGACCCGGAGCGGAGCCGATCCAAGATGCATTGGAAAAACTGAAGGCAAAGTACGAATACGACCCCTGGGCTAATTTGAATGGTGAGCGTTTGTTGTCCAACACCGATTCCCTTAGCGTCGAGGTTGACTACGAAACCAAGTTCTCCATCAACCAACGAACGCCTTTCTCGGGCAGTTCTCAAGCTGACTTTAAGCTAGGAGCGGATGGAACCTTGAATGAGGCTAGCGGTCAGAGCCAAGACAATACTTTTGCCACTGTTATCTCTGCTCTGCCAATTTCGTCATTGATCACTTCTGCAGCTGGTACCGCACCAAAAGCGGGTGCGGCTCAAAATAAGGAGGATGTGGCGGCGCAGTTCACCCTGAATCAAGAGCAGCGATACATCAAAATTGTCAACTCGAAAACGTTGCCCCTTCCTGCCACAGGGTTTTGTGACGTTCCGACGCCTCTAAGAGCAACTGATGCGAACGTTGCCTTTGCAGTCACTGACGTCGGCTCGACTGATACTGTCGAGGCTGGCACGCAAGACAAGAATACAGATACGATCTCAGTCAGCGGTACGATCAAGCTCCCAAAAACGATATCGCCCGTGGCGCCAGCATCGAATCCGGCTGATGCTCAGAAGCCTGCAGGGAACGGGGCAGCTTCCACCCAGGGCCAATCCCCGACCACAATCAAGAAGAAGAAATAGCCACGAATCCCGGCAAACGTTCCGTGACATCTTTACCGTCCTCGATCGGCGTATTGGGTTGTTCCTTTCGCTTCCTCACGTCACGCTTGAGGATTTAGCAATCAGAACCGGGATAGGGAATGAAAGTGCCATTTTCAGGGATTCGGGCTAGACGTTTCCTTGGGAGCCTTTAGCTGTCCGAGCCCAACAGCCTCCCGACAATCTGCTTCACTTCATGCATCCGCGCACCGGTTGGTTGACGCTTGCCGGTCTCCCATCCCTGTACGGTCGCGGGATCAACTCCGAGCCGTGAAGCTAACTTCCTTTGGGAAAGACCTAGTGCACGACGGGCTACGACAAGCACCTCGGGAAAGGAACTGGCGGATTTCTGGGGATCGTAGCCCAGGAATCTGATGATGGCCGGAATACATCGGACTGCGGGCTGGGATTCATTGCCTTCCCAATTGCAGATAGTCAGTTCGTGGACCCCGATCTGTGCAGCGACTTGAGATTGGAAGAGGCCAAGATCAATTCGGCGGGCACGGAGATGATTGCCTAAGCTTTTCAAACACTTAGGGTAATTGTCGGATTTCAATCTCGGCGAACGAAATGCGAAATGGCAAAAAGGCAACGCAGGGATGCCCCTGCGGATACTTCAACGACAAATCGCGCGAATGCATGTGCACCCCGCCGATGATCCAGCGCTACGTCGCCAAGATCTCCGGCCCGCTGCTCGACCGCATCGACATTCACATTGAGGTTCCCGCCGTTCAGTACAAGGAACTGCGCGGGGGCGCCGCCGCCGAAGGCTCCGCCGAGATCCGCGAACGAGTTCTCTCCGCGCGCGAGCGCCAGCGCGAACGCTTCCGCAAGAATGGCGAGAAGATCTACTCGAATGCGCAGATGACCACGCGTCAGATCCGCTCCTACTGCGAGCTCGGCCCCGACGCCGAGCGGCTGCTCGAGCGTGCCATGCAGCAGCAGGGACTCACCGCCCGCGCCCACGACCGCATCCTCAAGGTGGCGCGGACTGTCGCCGACCTCGACGGAGCGGAGAGCCTGACCGTGGCCCACCTTGCCGAGGCCATCCAATATAGAACCCTCGACCGCAGCTACTGGGCCTGACTCCTCGCGCCCGTCTCGGGCCAAGGTAGTTGACCGCGCATCCGTTACCATCGCTTCTAAGGAATCTCCAATTCCCAGCCGATGATGCCAGCAGGCGGCATGAGAACACTCTCATGCCGTTTCGATCGCGTGGGAGGATTCCGATGCACGGGGCCGTTTCGCTTTCCGGGTTGGACACTGCACTCCTGATGGCGCCTTTCTTCGCCCTTCTGGGATTCTGGATGTTCGGCCTCGACGAGCGGGTCGCCGCTCCGAGGAGCACCGTTCCCCGCTCCCGCACGTTTAGCCATTTTGGGGAGCACGGCGAGCCGGTAATGACCGACCCGAATGGCAGGCCATTTGAGCCTTCTGGCACCCTTCAGAGGCCTCTTCAGCACACTCCGCTTCCGACATGCAATGCACCGGCGGCTCCGACGGGCCGCTGCGCCCGTCCGGGGATCAAAACTGTTTGAGTAAATCTTTTATTTTCATATATTTGTGTATGATGCGGCCCGAACCCAGTTTGCACATAGGAATCCACAATCTGGCGTCAAAAAAGTATTGACCCTAGGAGCCAATCATTATACGCTGAAATGGACCATCCAAGTGGATTGCACAGTTCGGCAATGTGCGCCCGTCTGTTTGTTTCTGCATCAATATAAGGAGAGCTTCGGCTCCATAAGTTGATGCTGCGGTGTGTTTTGAACCGCCCGCCGTAACTTGGGAAACCACAGCATCGTTGATTGCCAGGTCTGTTCACCGGGAAAAATCGTCCTGATGCGTTCCACACTGTGGATATCTGCATCAAAGGTTTTTGAACTGGACGCCGGGTCTGTGCGTCTAATCCCTTGAATGGAAAAAGAGCGGCGGCCCAGGTCGTTCGGCCGTCACTGCACTGGCGGCGCCAAGTAGTTCCGTCCAGGCAGGCATTTTTTGAAGGAGAAACTCGTAATGCGTTCTGATTTAGTTTTTGGGGCACTCTCTCACGTGTCCAACCGGTATCAGCTTTGCCAGTTGGCCAGCAAGGCCACCCGCAAGCTGCACAAGCCGAACACCCGTTTGCAGGACACCACGAACGATGTCCTTGTGCGTTTCCACGATACTCACCCCGGTTCCCCGGCGCCAGTTGCTGCGAAGGTGCAGGAACCGGTGCAGCAGCGGCGTCGCGCGGCGTAGGCGCACTCGCAGCCCCCGCTCTTGGTTCTCCGTATTAGGGCGGCTTTCCTTCCCTGGAGAGCCGCTTTATTCGAATCCCTCCGCTCGGTCCCGCTGAAGCAGATTTTGGAATTGGTTTTCGACCGGAACGGTTGCACACAAAAGCTTCCGGCTTCAGCAAAAACCGCGGGCCGCTGAATGAGGCGGCCGGTCCGATGGGCTCCCTGAGGAAAACGGCGCGCATCTGCGCTACAATTGCTCGTAAGAACTCCCACCTAGGCTTCCGGAGCAAGTTTCCCCTCCGAATACCCCTCCACACAATTCCGCCCACCCGCAGGTGAACATGACCATCGCTGAACTTAAAGAAAAGAACATCACAGAACTAAGCCGCATTGCGCGCACCCTCGAGATTCCGGGCGCCAGCGGCCTTCGCAAGCAGGACCTGATCTTCAAGATCCTTCAGGCTCAGAGCGAGAAGGAGGGCCACATCTTTGCCGAGGGCGTGCTCGAAATCCTCCCCGACGGCTACGGCTTTCTCCGCTCTCCCGATTACAACTATCTGCCCGGTCCCGATGACATCTATGTCTCCCCTTCGCAGATCCGCAAATTCGACCTGAAGACGGGCGACTCGATTTCCGGAAATGTCCGTCCGCCGCACGAAGGCGAAAAGTACTTCGCGCTCGTCAAGATCGAGGCCATCAACTTCGAGTCCCCTGAAGAGACGCGGAACAAGATTCTCTTCGATAACCTCACGCCGCTCTATCCTCAGGAGCGCATCAAGATGGAGACCGTGCGCGAGGCCGTCAGCGGCCGCGTCATGGATCTGCTCACGCCCGTCGGCAAGGGCCAGCGTGGCCTCATCGTTGCTCCGCCGCGCACCGGCAAGACGATGCTGCTGCAGTCCATCGCCAACTCCATCACCACCAACCACCCTGAAGTCGTCCTGATCGTGCTGCTCATCGACGAGCGCCCCGAAGAAGTCACTGACATGCAGCGCTCGGTGAAGGGCGAGGTCATCAGCTCCACATTCGACGAGCCCGCCGCGCGCCACGTCCAGGTCGCCGAAATGGTCATCGAAAAGGCGAAGCGCCTCGTCGAGCACAAGCGCGACGTCGTCATCCTGCTCGACTCCATTACGCGACTTGCCCGCGCGTACAACACCATCGTGCCCCCGTCGGGCAAGGTGCTCTCGGGCGGCGTCGACTCGAACGCCCTGCAGCGGCCCAAGCGCTTCTTCGGCGCCGCGCGAAACATTGAAGAAGGCGGCTCGCTGACCATCATCGCCACCGCTCTCGTCGATACCGGCTCCCGAATGGACGAAGTTATCTTCGAAGAGTTCAAGGGCACCGGCAACATGGAAATCATCCTTGACCGCAAGCTTGTCGACAAGCGCGTCTTCCCGGCCATCGACATCCAGCGCTCCGGAACCCGCAAGGAAGAACTGCTGATTCCCAAGGACGACCTGCAGCGCATCTTTGTCTTGCGACGCGTGCTGAACCCGCTGTCGCCGGTCGAAGCCATGGAGCTGCTCATCACGCGCCTCGAAAAGGTGCGCAACAACGCCGAGTTCCTTCAGAACATGAATCAGTTGTAGTCAGTATTCAGGGCAAACACCAAGGCCGGGGCATCGTCCCCGGCCGTTTCTTTTTGCCGTCGGAACGCTTTCCCCCGAGCGGTCATCGAATGCCGTAGCGATTGACCCGGCTTCCAGACCATGCCAGCGCCTACTTTCGATTTCGACGACGAGCAGGTAATGTGGAAGCCGGAGATCGTTCTTCCTCGCTCAACCATGTTGAAGACCGGAATGCTGCCACGATGCCTCCTGATGCTGTTGGCTCTGATCTGCGTGCGCTCTGTATCGGCGCAAGGTCCGCCCTACCAGACCGACGACCCGGTTCCCGTCGATTTTCAGCATTACGAGTTCTACATCTTCGGCTCTGCCGACGGCACGCCCGTGGAGATGGACTCCCTCGGCCCCGCATTCGAGTTCAACTGGGGCGCGGTTCCTCGCGTTCAGATCCACGCCATCCTGCCGTGGGGAGTAGCTGCTCCGCTGAACAATCCGGTCTACGCCCCCGCGGGCACTGGGCCAACCAACTTCGGCCTCACCGACATGGAACTGGGCGCGAAGATCGCCATCATCAAGGAGTCGAAGCGCATTCCGCAGATAGGCACATTCACCATGTTCGAAGTGCCAACCGGCGACGCAGATAAAGGCCTGGGCGTGGGCAAGGTCTGGTACAGGCTTCCGGTATGGCTCCAGAAGAACTTTGGCAAGTGGCTGCTCGACGGCGGAGCGGGCGAAGCTGTTGTTCCTCAGACCGGCTACCATGACTTCCCGTATGGCGGTTTCCTCGTAAAACGCGAGTTGAGCGAGCGCCTGGAACTCGGTGCCGAAGTCTTCTCGCATGGCGGGGAAGGCATCGCGGCGCCGCAGTCCGAGGCTTCCACCATGATTGACCTCGGCGGCTACTACCACTTCAAGCACAACCCCAACGAGCAGTTTCTCTTCTGCTATGGCCACTCCATCGCAGGACAGACCGAGAACTACGCCTACGTCGGCATGTACTGGACATGGGGCAAAGACGACAAGAAGCCCGATGCGGGCAAAGCTCTTCTGGGGCTGCCGTCAAGCGGGCCGGGCACTTTCCCGAATCGCGGCCCGCTGGTAAGATAAGTAAAGCACCTGTGGGGCTGTAGCTCAGCTGGGAGAGCGCCTCGTTCGCAACGAGGAGGCCAGCGGTTCGATCCCGCTCAGCTCCACCAATCCTTCCCAGAATCCATTCAAGTTGAGGTCCTTCGTCGCTTCTGCGACTCAGGATTTCGCCTGCGGGCTGAGACGCCCGCACTACGGCTCAAGTTCGATCCCGCTCAGCTCCACCAATCCCATTCACATCCTTCCAGATTCACCTCCTTCGCCCCTGCGTCGACCCAGGTTTTCGTCTATGCGCCGACGCCACGCTCGGCGATCTCCAGATCGAATCCCGGGTCTCGAAGCAGCGCCTGTTTGAAAACGGTTCCCTGAGGCCGTTTTCGAGGAACGAGAACCACATGGCAACTCGGGTTCCAAGAGATGGGCTGAGGTGCGCTTCCCCGGCCGAGACGACAATCTCAGCCGTTGGTAATGGATTCATTGAAATTATCTTGACCTTCGCGTGACCAAAAGAGTAGACGGAAGAGAGTCAATCTTCTCGCCCGTCCCAGGCGAACTTTTAATGTATCTTTTCGGGCTGAATTCGGGCCTGCCGGGCCCTGCTTATTTGCCTTGGAAAATCACTCCCAGTCCCCGGGCTGTCGCCCGGCCGCACCGGTACAGCTTTGAAAACGTCGGAGGAGAGTCACGTGAAATCCAGGATCGCCCCAGTCTTCGCTCTGGCCATAGCGGCGCTGGCTGTTTCGCCCCTAGGCCAATCGCAAGAGAGTAATGCCAAGCCGTCAACGCCACCCATCAGGCACAAGGTGCTCTACTATCACCCGTCCAAGCCGCCAATGACGGCAGAGGATCGGGACCTGGTCATGTCCCAGGCGGCGTTATCCCAGACCATCCCGCTGTGGAACTACTCCACCGTGGCGGCGCAGGATGGAGCCACGTACACGGGAATGATGGTTGGCCGCAGCCCGTTTGCCCACGGTCATCGAATCACCACGATCCCGACTTACCTTGTTCCTGTGATCCTGACATTCCAGGACACGGGCGAAGTCTTCGACCCGACCACATACGACGGCTGTGCCCCGGCGAGCGAGAGCGTGATCACACTGATTAAGAACTCTCCCCTGATCGGCACTCCAAACTTCACGATGAATGGGGTGAACGTTGGCGTCGGACAATACCTCGACGAGTTTCAACGCGCCAATTTCTGGGCCAAGGTGGGCGGAACTCCGTACCATACAATCTTCAGCACCAATCCCCCCGTGCTGGCTGCCGTTCACGTGACGGTTCCCACCGCCGACGGCCAAACCGACCCCAAAGCGAATTTCGGCGGATGCATGGACATAGGTTTAATGGATCAAGCGTGGTGGGACAACGAGGTTCAGACGGTCATCTTCCCCGCTCTGGCAGCCGAAGGCGTCGGCCCCGCGAACTTCCCCCAGTTCATCTTCGACAGTGTTGCCATGTACATCGGCAACACCTCCAATTGTTGCGTGATGGGATATCACAATTCCTTTTCGAACGGCGGGGTCTTTCAAACCTACTCCGTGAATAATTACGACAATTCAGGAGCTTTCGGCGGCATTAACACGAGCGTGATGAGCCATGAACTGGCCGAATGGCTGAATGATCCGAACGGCTCGAATCCTGTCCCCGCATGGGGCGCCGAGGGCCAGCAGTCTGGCTGCCAGGGGAATCTCGAAGTCGGCGACCCATTGAGCCCAGGTTTCGGCACGCCCACCAACCCGTACATGATCACCAACACCACCACCGGAGTCACCTACACGCTCCAGGAACTGGCGTTCTATTCCTGGTTCCTCGGCTCAACGCCCTCGCTCGGCGCGGGAGGTAAGTTCTCTGACAACGGCACCTTCTCCGGCTACTCCAAGACTTGTCCTCCAGGAGGTACAAACTGATGTCAACTTCAGCATGCCTTCGACAATCATGTTTGTTCCTCAACTGGAAAGGGAGGTCAGAGATGTTTAACCGTCGGACTTTGATGAAACTCGGCGCCGTCGCTGCGTTGATCGTTGCGGGCGTGGCTGCCGCACATTCGGACACCCTAAAGCAGGTCACCTCCAGTTCCGGGCTGAGCGCCAACGACACCCTTGCCTGGTGGCGGGCAGGGTCCGACGGAACCGTATTGCCGGTCGGCTTCACAGTCGCGACCGCGAGAGGCAATTCTGCCAGTGTGAGTATGGGCGCCGCCAACAGCATCATCTCGGTGGTCTGCACCGCCACGCCATGCAGTTGGACCGGGACGGGGCTTACCGCAGGAGACTTTCTGCTGTGGAGTTCGGATGCGGGAAACGGTGGCAGCGGCCCGGTCACGATCTCATTCGGGAACAAGGTCTCCGGAGTGGGCGCGTTAATCCAGGCAGATCTGCCCGGGGCATTCACCGGCCAGATCCAGGTCTTCAACGGAGCCACGGTCCTCGCAACGTATACGGCGGCGAGCGATCCGGCCGGCGACCCGGTATACCTGGGCGCTCTCGACCAGACGGGGCCGAACATCACCAAGGTTGTCTTCAGCCTCACAACATGCGCTTCGTTGTGCACGGACTTCGGGCTTGACACGGTCAGCATGAACGTTCCAATTGGGCCCGTGGTTAAGTTCACACCCACCTCTCTGCCGTTCGGTGCCGCGGTGGTTGGCACCACCACGACCGCCCAGGTCGTTACCGTCAATAACTCGGGGACAGCTGCCCTCACGATCAGCTCGATTGCCATAAATGGAACCAATGCAACTTCGTTCCTTGAACTCGGCACCTGCGGAAGTTCGCTGGCTGCGGGAGCCTCGTGTCAGGTCTTTGTGGCCTTCAAACCGACTACGGGCGGTTCGCTCATGGCTGGGCTGTACGTAACCGACAATGCTGCCGGCTCGCCGCAAAGTGTCTCGCTTTCAGGCACCGGAACCGGGGTCCCAACCCTGAAGCTGAGCACGACGAACATCGCATTCCCCGTCACTCTGCACGGAACCACGTCGGCGGCAACCACCGTGACCCTGACCAACCTCAGCGGCACGACAACCATTAACTTCAGTTCGATCGCGCTCACGGGCGCCAACCCGTCGGACTTTCTCGAGTTGAACAGCTGCGGCTTAACCCTCGCTCCATCGGCGAGCTGCAGTGTGATCATTGCGTTCAAACCGGCCGCCGCTGCAAGCTACTCGGCGTCCTTGTCCATTACAGACAATGCCGTCTCGTCTCCACAGTCCGTATCGCTGACGGGAACCGGCAATTAGCTCTCAGGGCCTCACCTGATGCCGCATCGGGCAGACATTTCCCGACCGGCATCAGGTGAGCGGTAATTGTTCAAGCGTTTTCCGCCGTATTTGGATTTGGGTCGAAGGCTCGTTCTAAGCGGCTCCGACAGGTTCATCCAGAGTTCATCGATCCCTCTGCGACGAAGAGCCTCACACGATCGCTCCTTCGTGACCGTGCATCCCGCCCTCTGCGTGCTTCATCGCTTCAGCAGGTATCCGAGTCCCCGCCGCAATCCAGCGCATTGCCTGCGGAACAAGTCCCATGGCGGCCGCTGCGATTACGCTTCCAGACCGCGTCACCAACATGCGTGAAATCCGCGTTGCGATCCGCATCCCGTTCCGTAACTGGAGCCTTAACGCAGCGCAGTGCTCGTCCGGGCTCTTTCCGTCGATCAGCATCTGCGCAGCCAGTGCCGCCGAGTGCAGCGCAATCGACATGCCGTCGCCGGTAAACGATGGAATCACGGCCGCCTGGTCGCCGACGCGCCAGATCCCTGCTGAATCGTTCGCAAAATAACCATAGGGAATCGCAGAGATCGCAATTGGCCGCTCCCACAACGGCCGCGCCCCTTCCAGCCTCTCCCGCACGCGTGTATTCTCCGCTCGAATCTGTTTGAGCAGCTGCGTCCATCCACCCCATCTGCGCAGCACGGCCTTTCGCACGACAAGGCATAGCGTCGCGGAGTCACTCTCGATAAGCGACATCCCTCCGTAGCCGCCCCGGAACAGGTAGAGCTCCATCGCGCCTCGAAGCTTCGCGAGTTGTTCGGGCGCTAGCGCCCAATGCAGCTTGAATGCCACCAGGTCATCCTGCGCGCTGCCGCTTCTCTTCCAGCCGCGCAGATCGTGTTTGCCTGTCGCGAGAATCACATGCCTGGCATTCACCGCGCTTCCATCGCCCATCTCCGCAACCCACGCCCCGCCCGCGCGCATCAGCCTTTCCACCGCAATGCCGCGCTGCACCTCGCATCCCAGCCGCGCGGCCCGTGTCAGCAGCGCTTCATCCAGCGCCCGCCGCGACAGCGAGAGCGCCGTGAACGGGAGCCGCACGTCACTCACGCGATTGCCCGACAAGAACCGCAGCCAGTCGATTTCCGCGGCTCCCAGGTCTCGCGCGTCGATCCCTTCCTGGCGCAGATAGCCGACAGCTTCCGGGCTCAGGAACTCACCGCACACCTTGTCGTGCGCCGCGCGTTCCCGCTCCACCACCATCACCTCGCGCCCCGCTGCCGCGAGGCGCACCCCGGTCATGGAGCCAGCCAACCCTCCGCCGATCACAAGACACTCGACGATCGATTGCCGCTGGCTCATCGCGTCTTTCTCCGGCCCACGCACAGCCGCGCGGGCTTGTAGCTCAGGATCGTGTACTCGCCTTCCGCAAGCCCCGCCGCCGCGCACAGCCTGTGCCAGTCCGTCGGAACGAACGCGCGCGCAATCGACACCGGCGCGTCGTTCTGGACGAACGGATGCAGCCGCGCAACCCGGGTGAACCAGCGAATCAGGTGATATGGAATCGGCGCACGTGAAAGATCATGCACAAACCACCCCATAAGCGCATTCCGTTCCATCCAGCGCAGGAACCGAACCACTTCCTCATCCGCCAGGTGATGCGTGAACTGCGAGCTGATCACCAGGTACGGCGATTCGGCCGGAGCATACGAGAACACGTCTCCCGCAACCCACCGGATTCGGCTCGTGTTCTCGCTTGCCTCCGTCGCAATGGCAATCGCATCCGCGCTGAGGTCGAGCCCCGTAAGCTCCAGTCGAATCTCTCGCTCGTGCGCCCACTGCTCGATGCGCCGCAGAGTATCTCCATACCCGCAGGCCACGTCGAGAATCCGGATCGGTTCGCCATGAATTGGCAACCGCAACCCTTCCAGCCACTCGAGCACCGTCCGGTACGCCAGGAACCATCGGTTCAGCCGCGCAAGATCGCTCAGGCACTCCCGCAGCTGGTCCCTCGTGCTCGGACCATCCATCAACTCCGGAAATTCCGCAAGATCGGCGCGACGCGAAAAATCCGGCTCTTTCGTTAAACGAGATCCGCGTTCCACGCCCCTCGTGCCCTCGATGCCTGCATTCTGTTCCCTGGTCCCCGATCCCTCGTCGCGATGCCTGGTCCCTGCTTCATGCAGCATGGAAGAGCATCGTCTCTGCCGTTACGCCAGGGCCGAATGACATTGCGCATCCCTGCTGCCCGCTCTTCGCCTGCGCCATCACCTGCTGCAGCACAAACATCACGGTCGCCGACGACATGTTCCCGTACCGTGACAGGATGTCCCGCGAGAAGCGCAGCGCATCCGCCGGCAACTCCAGCCCCTGTTCCACCGCGTCGAGAATCGTTCGTCCTCCCGGATGCACTGCCCACAGATCGATCTCTTGCGTATCGCGCCCGCGCGTCACTGCGGAGCCCACATCCTTCATCGCACGCTTGATCTCTCCCGGTACCTGTCCTGAGAGATGCATGTCGAAGCCGCCGTCGCCGATCCGCCACGTGATCAGGTGGCTGCTTTCAGGCAGCCCGACCGCGAGAAAGCTGTCCAGCGCCAGCCCCTGGGGGTCGGCGCTCACCAGGCTCGCCGAGCATCCATCCGCAAACAAAAGGAACGATAACACCTGCTCCAGTTCCGGCGTTTCCTGAAAATGCAGCGAGCACAGCTCAAGGTTCAGCACCAGCACCCTCGCCTCAGGCTGCGCGCGCACAATGTAGTGCGCAGACTTGAGAGCATTCACCGCGGCGTAGCATCCCATGAAGCCGATCATTGTCCGTTCCACCGATGGACTAAGCCCCAGGTGCCGCACGATATCGAAATCCAGCCCCGGCGCATAAAGCCCCGTGCACGAAGTCACCACCACGTGCGAGATCGAGCGCCTCTCTTCATCCGTGACTCTCAGCCGGTTGAGCGCGCACCCTGCCAATTTGGGCGCAAACTTCTCGAAGGCCTGCATGCGCCGCGCGGTGGATGGAAAACTCCCCGGGACGTAGATCTCTTCCGCATCGCGCCACGCTTCGCCCTCGTTCTGTACTGGTTCCACGAAGGAATAGCGATGGTCGATGCCGGAAAGCCGCACCATCCGCTTGAAAAGGCTGCGCATCGTGCCTTCAGGAAGCATGGTTTGGGCAAAGTCAACAAACGCGCGATGCACGTCGTTCGGCGGAACGGCTGTCGCGATCCGATTGATGAAGGCTGCGTTCATTTGCGTTCAGTCTCCCGAACTGCTCGGCAAATCGCAAAAACACGGCTTAGTTAAGCCCGGTATGCCGGCGCTCAAAGCCGGTCCTCCCATATTACGGCCCGCCCGCCGGGCTCACCCTTCCCACAGTCTAAGGATGCCGCTTTCACCCGCCGGCGCATGTAATCTCTTCGTCATTTCTCGATCGACCCGGAACAGCCGCCACTCAGAATCGATCACCGGTACGGAACTATGCTCGCGCGCCGGTGTTCAACTCCACATCCGGGACTGAACGCAGCTCCAAGCGCCAGGATGCAGGCCGGCAGCGAGATGGTCGGAATCCAAGTCTGTATACTGGAGCCGGATTCCCGACAGCCATTCTGGTCGGATCGGGGACTCGGTCGCAGGCTGAAGCGGTTCGGGTCCGGTTCTTATATTCGATGTTCGGGCCCCATCTTCGTCACCCGGCAAGGAGTAATCCATGCAGCTGGCCGCCGTGCTCGCGCCAGGCCGCCCCGCGACTCTTGCGCCGTTGTGCGTCGACCTCGACGGTACCCTCGTCAAGTCCGACACCCTCGTCGACTCGCTGTTTGTTCTGCTGCGCACCAGCCCCTCAAAAGCCTTGGCGCTGCCGCGCAAGGTGCTCGAAGGCAAGGCCGCCTTCAAAGCCTATGTCGCCGGTTGTGTCAACCTCGATGTTGCGCACCTGCCTTACAACCGCGCGGTCCTCGAGTACCTTCAGTCCGAATACGCTGCTGGGCGCAGCATCTATCTCGCCACCGGCGCCGACGTTCGCCTCGCCCGGCGTGTCGCAGATCACCTTGGCATCTTTGCCGGTGTCGTGGCCAGCGACGGCACCGTCAATCTCACCGGGAACAACAAGCTCGACCGCCTGCGCCGCAGCCTGAATTCCGCCGAATTCGATTACATCGGCAACGCCGGGCCTGACCTGCCGCTCCTCCGCCACGCCGCGCAATCCATGGTCGCCAACCCCACCATGCGCCTTCGCGTGGCCATGCGTGCAGGCATCGTCCAGCCGGACCGCGACTTGAGCGACCGCGCCCACCCGCTTCGCTCGTTCTTTCAGGCCATTCGAATCCACCAGTGGTCGAAGAACCTGCTGATCCTTTTTCCCCTGCTTCTGTCTCACGACCTGCGCGGCAGCCGGCTCCTCGCCGCCCTCGCGGCGTTCTTCTCCTTCAGCCTCGCCGCGTCGGCCACCTACATCCTCAACGACCTTCTCGACATCGAGGCCGACCGGCGCCATCGGCGCAAGCGTCAGCGCCCCTTCGCCTCCGGCAATCTCTCCGCGACTGCCGGCATAGGGATCGCCCTCGCCTTTCTTCTTCTTGCGGCCGTTGGCACGCGCTTTGTCCCGGTGGAGTTCACCGGCTGGCTTCTCTTGTATCTCGCCACCACCGTCGCCTACACCGCGTGGATCAAGCGCATCGCCCTGGTCGACGTGATCGTCCTCTCCGGCCTGTACACACTGCGATTGCTCGCCGGGAGCGCCGCCACTCACACGCCCATCTCGCAGTGGCTCGCCGGGTTTTCGATCTTCCTGTTTCTCTCGCTGTCGTTCGTCAAGCGGTTTGCAGAGCTCGAAAACCTCCGCGCGATTGCAATGCAGCCCCGCAATGGCCGCGGATATCTTCTCAGCGACGCCGAGCAGTTGCGCACTTTCGGCACCGCGTGCGCTTACGCGTCTGTTGTGATCTTCGCTATCTACATCAGCGGCCGCGACGTCACCGCGCTCTATCATCACGCCGGCCGCCTTTGGTGCGTGGTCCCGCTTATGATCCTCTGGCTCAGCCGCGTGTGGCTGCTCGCCTCGCGCGCCGAGCTCAACGAAGACCCCGTCGTCTTCGCCATGACCGACAGGATGAGCCTGCTCACCGGTGCCGCCACCCTCGCCATCGTCCTTCTCGCCGTATAAAGCAAAAAGCGCCCGCGCGCGAAGCGCAGGCGCCTGACCGCTAACCACTATGCACTAACCTCTAATTAAACAAGTCCTTCATCTTGTCCATCAGCGTCGGTGAGGTCGGCTTGTTCTCCACCGACATCATCTCCGCCAGCTTGTTCACCAGTTCACGCTGCGGCCGTGTCAGCTTGCGCGGAACCTGCACCAGCACCTTCACCACCAGATCGCCCTTGCCTTTGCCGTTCAGGATGGGCACGCCGCGTCCGCGTGCACGCAGCTCTTTCCCGCTCTGTGTGCCCTCGGGAATCTTAAGCGTCACGGGCCCATCGACGCCGGTGATCTCGATCTCCGCGCCCAGTGCCGCCTGAGGAAAACTGATCGGCACCACGCAGCGCAGATCCTGCCCGTCGCGCTCGAAAAAGTCGTGCGGCCGAATCGAAAGCACAACGTAAAGATCGCCCTTCGGCCCGTTGCTGCGCCCGGCGTCGCCTTCTCCGGCATAGCGGATCCGCGTGCCTTCCTCCACGCCCGGAGGAATCTTCACAGTGAGCTTCAGCTCCTTGCTCACGCGGGTCTCTCCGCGGCAGGCCTGGCATGGGTCGCCGATAATCGTCCCCGCCCCTCCGCACGCGCTGCATGTGCGCGCCACCGAGAAGAATCCCTGCTGATACCGAATCTGCCCTCGCCCCTGGCAATGCGAGCACACGCTGGGCCCACGGCCGGATGCGCTGCCGCGCCCGCCGCAAGTCTGGCACGCCTCCAGCCGGCGAATCTTCACCTCGGTCTCGGCCCCAAAAATCGCGTCCTCGAAGCCGATCGTCAGGTCGAAGCGGAGATCGTCGCCTCTCTGCTGCCTCTGCGCGCGCGGGCCGCCGCCCATGTTGAACATCTCGCCGAACAGGTCGCCGAAGATGTCGCCGATGTCCACGCCGCCAAAGCCGCTGAAGCCTCCCGCACCCGCCGCGCCCACGCCCGCATGTCCAAACCGGTCGTAGGCCGCGCGCTTTTCGGGATCGCAAAGCACCTGGTATGCCTCGCTGGCCTCCTTGAACTTCTCTTCCGCCGCGTGGTCTCCCGGGTTCCGGTCAGGATGGTACTTCAGCGCAAGCTTGCGATAGGCGCTCTTCAGCTCCTGGTCGCTGGCGTTGCGGCTTACGCCCAGCACCTCGTAGTAATCTGCTCTGCTCACTGTCACTTTATTCTACCGTCTGTTTTTTGTTGGAAACGACGCGCACCATCGCAGGGCGCAGCAGCTTCTCGCGAATCTTGTATCCGCGGCGAATCTCCTCAGCGACGTGCTGATCCGGCAGGTCTACACGCTCCACTTCTCCCAGCGCTTCATGGTGCCGCGGATCGAACTCCTCGCCAACAGCAGGCACCGGCGTCACGTTCATCTGCCGCAGCACGTCTTCCATCTGCTTCACGATCAGCTCCACGCCCGACCGCAACTGCTCCGTCGATCCGGCCGCCTTCAGCGCCAGTTCGAAATTGTCCAGCACCGGCAGGAACTTCTCCACCACGTTGGCCGCCGCGAAGTCGCGGTACTCGGTGCGCTCCCGCTCCCCGCGTTTACGCGCGTTCTCAAATTCGGCCTGCAACCGTGCAAGCCGGTCCACCAGTTGATCGCGCTCGGCCTTCAGCTTGTTGTACTCGGCACGGGAAACCGCCTCCTCGGCTGCCGCTGCTATCTCCGCGGCATCTCCGCCCCCCGCCTCCGGCGCCGTAGAGGTCTCCGGCGCGGCTGCATCGTTCTCCTGCCCTTCGATCTCTCGCGCTTCCAGTTCCTTCATCTCCGTCTCTTGATTTGGCATACGTCTCCGCAATCTTCGTAGCATATTCTTGACTGTCTCAATTTTAGATTCAGCACCGGGCTCCAGGGCTTCGCGCCCGTCGGCACGCTATCGCGGGGAATGGGATTACTCGGCCGGGCCCTCCAGAATCCGCTGCGACAACTGCGCGATATACCTCACCGCATGGATCATCTCCTGGTATTGCATGCGCGTCGGCGCGATCACCGCCACCGTCCCCAGGTTGCCGTCCCCGAGCGTTGCCGGGGAGCAGATCAGCACCAGGTCCTGCATGGCGGGCGAAGCCGCTTCCAGGCCCACCACCACGCGCACCTCCTGCTGCCGCCCGTCCACGTAAGCAGTAAGCAGTTCCACCAGCCGTTGCTTGGCTTCGAGCGCAACCAGCATCTGCCTCAGCCGCTCGCGGTCCACCTCCGCCGCAATCAGGTTGGCCATGCCGTCCACAAAAAGCGCCGGGCCGCCCTCGGTCGTCAGAGCACCCTTCTTGCAAAGCTCCTCGATCGACGCCAGCATCTCGTGATATGCCGCGCGTTCCACCTCCACGCGGCGCGCCACCTCGGCGCGGATGCGGTCGATCGGCCACCCGCGGAAATTCTCGTTCAGGTAGCGCGAAGCCGTCTCCAGTTCCACGTGCGAGAGATCCCGGTCGATCGCCAGCACGCGATCCTGCACCGCGCCCGCCTGCGTCACCAGCACCGCGAGCACCCTCCCCGAGCTCAGCCGGGAAAAATGAATGTGCTCCAGGATCTGCGTCGCCGTCGCGCTGGCCAGCGCCACGCCCAGCCCGCTCGAAAGCAGCGCCAGCACCTGCGACGTCCGCTCCAGGTACTCGTTCGTCGTGTTCACTCCGCTGAAGCTGTCTTCGATCTGTTCCCGCCGCTGCTCGCTGAGCACCACGACCGGAAGAATGCCATTGGCCCCCACACCCTGCGCCGGCGCTGCCGCCCGCCCGGACTGCGTAAGCTGCTCCACGTAGTAGCGGAACGCCGCCGCGGTCGGCACCCTGCCCGCGGAGGTGTGCGGCTGCTCAAGCAGCCCAGCATCCCCCAGCGCCGCCATTACATTGCGGATGGTCGCCGAGCTCAACCCATCGCGATTGGCGAGATAGGTCGCGACCGCGTGCGAGGCCACCGGCTCGCCTGTAGCGATGTAAATTTCGATGATCGCCGTGAGCACCAGCCGCTCCCGCGGGCTGACGCGCATCTCAGGCACCTGGCTGCACTCCTGTGTCCGGTTCTGCCCTATCTTACCCCGCGTTCACGTTCCATTCGATGCGGAATCAGGGCATATTCACCCTGAATAAGTGTAGATATCTGAGTCTTGCACTGTCAAACAATCTGCAGGTGTCGGGTCTGTCCGCGGGCCGACGCCTCATTTGCTCCCCATGCGATACTTCCCGCATGAGCGTCATCTTCCTGTCGGGACCCATCGGCGCTGGAAAGACAACGGTAGCGCAGAAGTTAATTCCGCTCCTCCCCGCGCCGCTTTCCTATATTGAAGGCGACACCTTCTGGTCGTTCATCAGCAAGGAGGGCTCAGGCGGGATGCGGCAATTCTTCCCCGTCCTGATGAGGTCCATGACGGCGGCCGCGGTCCCATTTGCCCGGTCGGGCTATCGTGTCCTGATCGATTTCTCGATTCCTCCGGCATTTGTCGACACCGCGCGCAAGATCCTGAAAGAGGTGCCATTCGATTTCGTGCTGCTTCGTCCCAGCCTGGAGGTTTGCATCAATCGCGCGGCCACGCGCGAGGTGGGCGCAATCACTGACCGTGAAAGAATCAAGGAATTCTATCCGCTCTTTGAGGAGGGAAGCGTGGAGCCCATCTGCGACGACCACGCCGACCCGTCCTTCCTGGCCCGGCAGATCTTCGAGGGCCTGAATCGAGGCCGGTTCAGAGTGGCGTGAACCCGGCATTCGCCCGAATACCCGTCTATCTAGCGGATTTCCCGTACCTTAGCCTTCCAAGGCAACCGAACCCGCATCGCCGTTCTCTATTGCCATTGTGAACGTTCAATTAAACAGGAGCAGGCAATGGGAAAGAATGGGGCCAAAGGCCTTGCCAACCCGACGCGGCTGAAGCCAGTCGACAAGCACGACGGAATCCTCCAGGTCGTCGTCGAAACCCCCAAGGGCAACCGCAACAAGTTCGCCTTCGATCCCGATCAGAAGGTCTTCACGCTCCGGAAGGTCCTCCCCGCCGGAATGGTCTTCCCTTATGATTTCGGCTTCCTGCCCCAAACCATCGCGCCCGACGGCGACCCCCTCGACGTGCTGCTGCTTATGGACGAGCCCGCCTATCCCGGCGTGGTCGTGCGCGCCCGCCTTATCGGCGTCATCGAGGGCGAACAGGTCGAAGGCAAGAAGGCGAACCGCAACGACCGCCTCCTCGCCGTAGCGGAAGCAAATCATCTCTACGCAAACATCAAGCGGTGGGAGGATCTTCCCCGGCACTTCCTGAACGAGCTCGAGGAGTTCTTCGTCAACTATCACCGCCTCGAAGGCAAGGAATTCAAGCTGCTGGGCTGCAAGGGCGCCGCCTCGGCCGAGCTGCTCATCAAGGACGCGCGCCACGCGGAATCCCGCCGCGCCGCCTGATTTGATCACACGAGAACGAGGCGCGCATGAACGAATACATCATCCGGTTCCTCGTTGGCGGCGCGGTCGTCTCGTTCTTCGCCGTCATGGGCGAGGTTTTGCGCCCCAAGAGCTTCGCCGGCCTGTTCAGCGCCGCGCCTTCCATCGCGCTCGCCACCATCGGCGTCACCATCGCCCATCACGGCAAGCTCTACGCCGCCGTCGAGTGCCGCTCCATGGTCTTCGGCGCTCTCGGATTTTTCGTTTATGCGAGCGCTGCGTGCTGGCTCATGATGCGCTGCAAGGTTTCCGCTCTCCTCACGACCGTGGCGTTGCTGCCCCTGTGGTTTGGTGCCTCCGCCGCCCTGCTCTGGATGGTGGGCAGATAGCCATGATCGCGCACGCCAGGCTCGCCTCGATCAAAGGCATTCTGCCGAGCGAGTGGATCGTCCGTTTTGTCTTCGGCGGAGCGGTCTGCGTCCTCGCCGGGTGGATTTCAAAAGAGTTCGGCCCGTGGATCGGCGGCCTCTTTCTTGCCTTTCCTTCAATCTTTCCCGCCAGCGCGCGCCTCGTTGAAACTCACGAGCGCAGGCACAAGGCGCGCGCCGGATTTGACGGAACCAACCGCGGCCGCACTGTCGCCGGCCTCGACGCCGCCGGCGCCTCGATCGCCTGTTTCAGTCTCGCGGGGTTCGCTCTGGTCTGCTGGCTCTGTCTTCCGCGCCTCTCCACGGCCGCAGTGTTCACTTTCGCCTCCCTCGCTTGGCTCGTTTTGAGCGTCGCATTGTGGTGGCTGCGCAAGAGCCGCATCTTCCGCGCCCGCCACGCCAGCCGCACCTTCCACGCCTTCCGTGCCTCCTGACTTCTCCTTCAAGCCCGGCTAGGTCGCCGGAGCGATAATGAACCTGTCCCCAGGAGGCCTCTTGCGCGTCGTTGCCGCTTTCGCCCTGCCCATCGCCGCAGCCGCACTGCTCGCTCCTCCGGCATTCTGCCAGCTCACAGCTTCCTCTGCGCCGTCATCTCCCTCCGCCGGCGCGGCCGAAGCCGCATGGCTCAAGCAGATCAATGCCTCGCGCGATCAGCGCGCCCGCGAGCTCTCCGCCCCCGACGGCTGGCTCTCGCTCGTCGCCCTCGACTGGCTCAAGCCCGGCGTCAACTCCCTCGGCTCGGCGGCCGACAACTCCATTCGCATCGCGAATGCCCCCGATCACATTGGCCTTGTAACCGTGGCCGGCACGAGCATCCAGCTGCTCTCCCCGCACAGCGGATTCCCTCCCGATCTGTTCCTCGACGGCAAGCCCGCCCGCGAAGGCCTGCTGAGCGTCAGCGGCGCGAATCCCTCAACGCTTACCTGGCACAGCCTCGCCATGGTTGTCCTGCCCCGCGGCGACCGCTACGCCCTCCGCGTCAAAGACGCCAACGCGCCAACGCGCATCGGATTCCGCGGCCTGCACTGGTACGCGCCCGACCTTCACTACACGGTCGAAGCCCGCTGGATCCCCGCAAGCCCGCCGCACACCGTCAAGATCCCCACGGTCATCGGTACCACCCTGGACCTCGTCTCCCCCGGTGTCGCCGAATTCACTCTCGACGGCAAAACCCTCCGCCTCGAGCCGGTGCTTGAAGACCCCCACGCCAGCACGCTCTTCTTTGTCCTCCGCGACACAACCAGCCGGACCACCACGTACGAGAGCGCGCGCTTCCTGCATACCGTCTTCCCCGACCATGGCCTCACCCAGCCCGGAACCTTGATCCTCGACTTCAATCAGCTCTACAACCCGCCCTGCGCCTACACCCCCTACGCGACCTGCCCCCTCCCGCCCGACCAGAACCGCCTCCCCATCGCCATAGAAGCCGGCGAACAGCGCTACACCCTCTAAAGTTCGTTCCCGTCCCTCGCCGCCGATCGCTGACCTCTGACCAGTGCTTTCTGGTCCCTGGTGCCTGGTACCTTTCGCTTCGGTCCCTGCCTTTTCGCTCTCCCGCCATTTACAATGACGTCTATAACGCAGGTGGAGATCTCTCGCCCCTGCCGTGAACCGACCTATGACTTTCCGATTCCTTCGCATCACCGCAACCGCCCTTTTCTCAACGGCGCTTCTGGCAACATCCGCGCTCGCGCAGCAGCATCCCGCCGAACCAGCCAGCCCCTACGGCGGCGAAACGGTGGAAGAGATCATTGCCCGCGTCAACGACCAGATCATCACCAAGTCCGACTACAACCGGGCGATGAAGGAACTCGACGACGAGGCACGCCAGCGCGGCGCATCGATGCAGCAGACCTCCGACGCGCACAAAGACCTGCTCCGCAACCTCATCGACCAGCAGCTCTGGCTCTCCAAGGGCAAGGAACTCGGCGTCACCGGCGAAACCGAGTTGGTCAACCGTCTGGACGAAATCCGCAAGCAGTACCATTTGGACTCGCTTGAAGATCTCGAGAAGGCCGCGCAGGAGCAGGGCGTCAGCTACGAAGACTTCAAGGCCAACATCCGCAACCAGATCATCACCCAGCAGGTGATGCGTGACGAGGTCGGCCGCCACATCTCCTTCACCCCCGGCGAGGTGCAGCGCTACTTTGACGAGCACAAGCAGGATTACAACCAGCCGGAAAGCGTCCGGCTGAGCGAGGTCCTCGTCGCCACCGCCGGCGACGCGAACGACGCCGCCGTTGCCGCCGCCAAGGCCAAGGCCGACGACATCGTCGCCAAGGCGAAGGCCGGCGCCGACTTTACCCAGCTCGCCAAGTCGCAGAGCGAGGGCACCACTGCTGCGCAAGGCGGCGACATGGGAACCTACAAGCGCGGCCAGCTTGCGCCCATCTTTGAAAACGCAGTCTTCGGCCAGCCCACGGGCTCCGTTACCGACCCCATCCGCACCAAGCAGGGCTTCGTCATCTTCAAGGTAGTGCAGCATACCACTCCCGGCGCGCCGGTCTACAAGGACGTCGAACCGCAGGTCGAGCAGGACTACTACTCATCGAAGATGGAGCCGGCGGTCCGCGATTACCTCACCAAGATGCGCGAGGACGCGTACCTCGAAATCAAGCCCGGCTATGTCGACACTGGCGCGAGCCCCAACAAGCGCGTCATGCCCATTACTTACGCGGCCTACACGCCGCCCGCGCCCAAGAAAAAGAAGAAGGTCGAGCGCACGCGGTTCCGCGAAAATGCGCACTTCCGGCAGAAGTCCCCCACGCCGCAACTGGTGGAGGCTTCCGCAAACACAACGCCGGAGACCGCAAATGCCAAGCACCAGAAGAGCCAGGAAGCTGCCCTGAAGCCCGGCAAGAAGGAAAAGATCCGGTACGGCAAAGCTCCGACCAAGACTTTGCCGCAGGGCCAGGCCGCGCCCACCGAGGATGCCGGAGCCGGAGCAAACTCTCAGGTGTCCCCTGGCAGCGTGGCCGAGAGCAACGTGCCCGACAACCCCGTTGAGCAGGCTGCACCTCCGCGCCAGAAGACGCGCTTCAGCGACCGCGCAAAGACCGAGAAGAAGTCAAAGAAGCAAAAGGGTCAACCAAAGGTTGACCCCATGGCTCCCGCCCCGCCCGACGCCGCTGAAGTGGCTACGCGCCAGACCCAGAACGCGCCGCTCGGCCTCGCCGGCGACACCGCCACCAAAAAGAAGAAGAAGCACACCACCACAGGCGAAAAGACCCGTCTGAGCGACAAGAAGAAGACCGACGACACCAATACGCCGCCGCAACAGCCCACACCTATTCCGGCCGTGACCGGCGCGCCGGCCCCCTCGCAGTCCCCGGCGCAAACGCCGCCTCCTGCCCCGCAACAGTAGCCTCGATCGATGGCCTTGATCGCGTTCCTCTTCGCACACTGGGTGCCCCGGGTCCCGCTTCTGGGACCCGGGATACCACAAAGGCCAGCACCACGTGCACCTGCGCGGGAAAAGCCGACGGCTGAAAGCTGATAGCTGATAGCGACCTTCGCCTCACCGCCGCTTCTTCTCAAACACCAGCGAAGTCTTCACCGCCTCGTACCCATCCCTCAGATAAAACCGGTGTGCCGCCTCGCGCGTGCTCCGCGACGTCACGCGGACCCTCTCGAGTCCCCGCTCCCACGCCCAGCCCTCCGCGTGCCTCAGCAGCACTAACCCGATCCCGCGGCTGCGCACGCCCTCGTCCACTACCAGTCCGCCGATCAAAGCAAACGGCGCCGACTGCAGCTTCCGCTCCGCCGAAACTTCAATCCATCCCACGACCTTGCCTTCAAGGCGCGCAACAAAAGCAGCCTGTCTGTCATCCGGTCCGGCCTCTGCGATCCACGCGCGAATCTCCTCCGGTCCGCGCTCGTACCCGAGCTGTCGCGTCAGCGCAGCAACTGCCTCGGCATCCGCGGGCTCCATCGACCGAATCGTCAGAGTCTGTTCCATTAGCATCCTTCCTTGCGCTGCCTCCCAAGGGCTGCCCGCCGCGCCTCAGCCCTGATATCCTTCCCCCAACATGAAGGAACTTTATATCTCCGATCTCTCCGCATTAGACGAAAGCCGCCATTTTGACAGCTTCTTTCTACTCGTTGAAAAACAGCAGCGCACCACCCAGACCAACAAGCCCTATCTCATCCTGACCCTCTGCGACAAAACCGGCCAGCTCGAAGGCCGCGTCTGGGAACCCGGCGATCCGCGCATCTCCAAGGATGTCTCCCGCGGCGACACCGTCAAGATCCGCGGCTGCATGCAGCGCTTCAACGAGCGCCTTCAGATCCGGGTCGAGCAGGTGCGTAAAGCCAACGCAGGCGAAGTCGACAAATCCGACCTGATGCCGGCCACCGCTTACAACGTCGACCAGCTCTGGAGCGATCTTCTCACCTTCGTCGACTCCTTCACCGACCCCCATCTCAAGCTGCTCCTCACGAACCTGCTCAACGACCCGCGCATCGCCACTGCCTATCGCGAAGCCCCGGCCGCCAAGCAGTTGCATCACGCCTGGCTTGGCGGCCTCCTCGAGCACGTCATCAGCCTGCTCAAGCTCGCCGAGAGAGTCGCGCCGAACTATCCCATCCTCCACCGCGACCTTCTCCTCACCGGCGTCATCCTCCACGACATCGGCAAAGTGCAGGAACTCGCCTGGGAAACCGGATTCGAATACACCACCGAAGGCGTGCTGCTAGGCCACATCCAGATGGGCGCATCGCTCGTTGAAGACGCGATGAACGCTATCGCCGATTTTCCGCCGCGCCTCAAGACGCTCGTGCTGCACCTCATCCTCTCGCACCACGGCAAGCTCGAATTCGGCTCGCCCAAGCTGCCCATGATCCCCGAAGCTGTCGTCCTCAACTTCCTCGACGACCTCGACGCCAAGATGATGGCGATCCAGATCGAATTCGACCGCTGCGCGCGCGAAGGAAAAACCGGCGACGAGCTCACCGGCAAAGTCTGGGCGCTCGATCAGCGCCAGCTGCTCAACACCCGCGCCTGGCTCGAAGCAAAGAATTAAAACACAGCGCATTCAATCGCATGCTACAATTCGCACGCGATTCCGCCCTGAAGCAAAAATGCAACCCGGCTTCAGGGCTTCGCACGTCCCCCGCCGGCTTCATCTCTTCCAACCAGGAGAAAGACTCGATGAGCGACGCGCAATTGATCGACAGAACCGGAAATCCAGCGCCCCTCGGCCTCATGGGCTTCGGCATGACCACCGTCCTGCTCAACCTTCACAACGCGGGGTACTTTCCACTCGACTCCATGATCCTCGCCATGGGCATCTTCTACGGCGGCCTCGCCCAGGTCCTCGCCGGCGCAATGGAGTGGAAGAAGGGCAACACCTTCGCCGCCACAGCATTCACAAGCTACGGAATGTTCTGGCTCACGCTCGTCGCGCTCGTCACTCTGCCCAAGGCCAACCTCGGCGTCGCCGCCCCCGGCAAGGGCCTCTCCATGCCCGCCTACCTGCTCGCCTGGGGAATCTTCACCGCCGTCCTCTTCATCGGAACACTGCGCCTCAACCGCGCATTGCAGGTCGTATTCGCCTCGCTTACGATCCTGTTCGTCCTGCTCGCCGTCGGGGAAGGCACGGGCAATGAGAGCATCGTCCATCTCGCCGGCTTCGAAGGCATCTTCTGCGGCGCCTCCGCGATCTACACCGGCCTCGCCCAGGTGCTCAACGAGGTCTACGGAAGAGTGATCTGGCCCATCGGCCCTGTCAAAACTGCGCAAAGTCCCAGGGCTGTTGCGACCATCGCGTAACAAAGCTGCGAAGAGGATCGAGCCAGTCGGACCGCACTTCCGCGCTCTGACTGGCTCATGTCAGACAGCTCGCTCACCGGGCCACTTACGAAAAAGTCTCTGCTAAAAATAAGTCAGATGAAACGCCTGAGCGATCCCCAATCCCGACAGGAAATCCTCGTGCGCCTCGGCCAGGTCCAGCCCGGCACACCGCGCTGCTGGGGCGCCATGACGGCTCCGCAGATGATCTGCCACCTGCGCGACAGCTTTCTCGGCGTCATGGGCGACATGCCCATGGCCATTCCGCCTTTTACGTGGATGCGGCTGACCAAAACATACGCGCTCTACGCGCCGTTCAAGTGGCCCCATGGAGTGCCAACGCGCCCCGAGTTCGACCAGGTCCACGGCCAGGGCACGCCGCCTGCTGAATTTGAAGCCGACGTCAAGTCCCTCCACGCCGCCATCGCGAAATTTACCGCACAGCCGCGCGGGTTCGACTTCTGCCCCCATCCCATCTTCGGTCGCATGTCAGAAAAGCAATGGATGCGCTGGAGCTATCTCCACACCGACCATCACCTGCGGCAGTTCGGAGCGTAACCCTAGCCGTTTACGAACCACTCCCACTGCTCCTCCGTAAGCGGCACCACCGACAGCCGTCCTATCTTCACCAGCGGCGAATCCTTGAACAGCTTCGCGCCCTTGACCTCATCGAGCGTCTTAGGCGTCTTCAGCCGCTTGCCCGCCTTCACCTTAACGATCGGCACCTTGGGATCCGACGCGTCCACGCTCGTCACCGTCCCGGTACCAACAGCGGACCGCTCGTCTCCCGTGTGGTAAAAGATCCACTTCGTCCCCTTCTTCATCTCGCGCAGGTGCTTCACCGCCGTAGGATTTGTCACCCCATCCCACACCGTCTCCTTATCGCGCAAAAAGTCGTCGAAGGAATACGCCTCAGGTTCGGATTTGAAAAGGAAGTAGTCTGCCATGCGCCCATACTACGACAAGGACCGCAATTCGCGATCTAATCACTAACCACTAACCACTAATCACTAATCACTGCTTTTCGTTCAGCGGCCTGTCCGTCCACAGTTCCTTGTCCGCAACCGACTGTACTGGATACAACCTCCCGGCCAGCAGCTGCTGAACCTTGGGCTGATTCGTGTCCTGCGCAAAGATCCACTTCCGCTCGCCGGTCCCCCACATCTTCGCTACCTGCTCTTCGCTCAGAAAAATGTGCGGTGCGTCGGGCCAGCACGAGCCCCACAGCAGCGAAGACCCCGCCCCGAACGGCGAGCACGGCTGCACCACGATATACGCGGGCTTGCGCAGGAAATCATGCGTGTAGAAGATCACCGACGAAGCATCCGACTGGTCGCCGTACAGGATGAATGAATCGGACGGAGAGCCCTTGGCCATGATCGTGTCGGCCATCTGCTTCGAGCTGAGCATCGGCTCGAACCGCGCAAATGCGATGTGCGCTGCGACAAGAAACACCGCGGCCGTCACTGCCAGCGCGAGTGTCGCGGCCAAATGAGCGCGCCGAATCCGCAGCATCCAGCTCACCGCCGGTCCAGCGAGCAGCGTAACCAGCGCAATAATGGCGGGCAATCGCAGCGCCGCAAACGAAGGCCCGGTCAGGTCGAAGAAGTGCGACATCGAAAGCGTGTAGCCGCCCACATCGCGATGCGCCAGCAGCGTGCCGATGTCGGCGACAAACGGCAGATGCCGCGAGTCCCACAACCCCCAGCCCAGCGCGGCCGCAATCAGCACGCCCAGCACGGCGAAGACTCCGTGCGCCCACGTGAGCCAACTCCGCGACAGCAGCGGCCTGGCGGGCTCGAAACCGCGCCCCTCCTCTGTGCCTGCGAGCACTCCGGCAATCAGGATGAACAGCGCAGGCCACGCAGGAAACGTGTAGTACTCCTGGTTCGTCGAGAGTGAAAAGAACAGCAGCACAAAAGCGGAAAAGATTCCCAGCAGCCACGCCGAGCGTGCTCGAAACTCGAATCGCCCCGCGTAATCGTTCGCGCCAACGCTCGCAGCCGCACTCTCAGCGGCATCGCCCCGCAGATCCGGCAGCCATCTCCGACGCGTGCGCCACCCGGCAACCATCAGCGCGGGCAGAAACAGGCTCCACGGAAACAGCCAGACCAGGTGCGCGAGCCAGTACCACGCAACGGGCATGCGGTTGTAGTCATGCGGAAACCGCGTGCCGAGAAACCGGAACACATGCTCGTTGAGAAAGTAGAAATACCAGAACCCGTGCACGTTCCCCAGCGTGGGATGGTTGCCGACGGGATGTCCCTGGTCCGGATTCGCGAGGCCCGCAAGAATGTGCCACGGCGCGGCAATTGCGAAGAACACCAGCAGCCCGCTCACCGGCCTGAGCGCGCGCCATCGCCTCCACTCACCGCTGATCAGCAGATACGGAACCGCCGCGGCAATAAAAAACACCGGCGCAATCAATCCCTTGGTCAGCGTAGCCAGCGCGAGCGCCGCCCACATCCCGTACAACCAGATCGCGCGGCCGCGCTCGAGTCCAATGAGCATCCCGTACAGCGCGAACAGCAGCAGAAATGAGAGCAGCGCCTCCGGAATCGAAAACCGCGTGAATAGAAACGGCCCCATCGAAGTAAGCACGCCAAGTGCGGCGTAAAATCCGGCGCGCTTCCGCCACGCGCGTCCCGCCCAAAGCCACGCAATCCACGCGCACCCGAGCAGCGCCAGCGAGTTTGGCAGATGCGCCGCGAACACATTCTGTCCGAACAAACGGAAATCAGCCGCGGTGAGCCAGTAGGGCAGCGGAGGCTTTTCAAGGTACCGCACGCCGTTCACATGAAGCGTCACCAGGTCGCCGGTCTCCGCCATGTACTGCGCGGCCTGCGCGTGCGAGGCATCCACGTCATCGAGCAGCGGCGGCGTAAACAGCGAAGCAACATGCACGGCCAAAAAAACAATTGCAATTACGGCCCACGCCGCAAGCGTCGATATTCCCTGCCTCGTGCGAGCTTCGGTGCTTAACGATCCTGTCATGAATGCCGCGCGTCTCAAGCCTCAGGATACCAGCCGCATAAGACGGCGTACTTTAATGCGCGCGCTCCCACAACTTCCCGCCTGCAACCGGCGACATGCGTTTACGAAAGGTTCTCGCGTGCCCTGCGATAACGGCGCCAGATCAGCACGCCGGGGATTCCGAGGACCACGATCCAGACCAATGCGGCGGGCCCGATTTCTTCGACGAAAAGGGCAATCCCCAGCAAACTCCCGCCCGCATTACGAAGGCCGGCGATGAACGAGTTGCGCAGCCGGCTTCCGACCGAGGCGGAAGCGCCGCCTAACTGCACTTTGTATTCTTCGACCAGCCGCAGATCGACCGTAGCGAAATCCACCCGATGTTCGAGCGCCTTTTGCTCTGCTTCCATCTGCTCGATCTCGCCGCGTGTCTCGGAGATCTTTTCCTCGACGTCGAGTACGTCCTCCATCTTCCCTGTGCGTTCCGCCAGGATCTGGCGGAGGCGCTGCTCGGTTTCGCGCGCGTTCGTCAGCCGCGCAACCAGGTCGGCATGTTGCTGCGTAACCTCTTCGCCGGATTGCGATTCAGTCTGCACCTTTCCCAGCGAGCGCAATTCTACGAGCGCTGCCTCCAGCGCGGGCGCGGGAACGCGTAGCGAAGCCTGGAACGATCGCGCGCCATTCTCCGGCGTGTCCAGCGTGAGTTGTGCCGCATAGCCCTGCTGCTTTGCGAGGACAGTATCGAGGGCAGTACGTGCGGCCGCCACGTTCTTCACCAGAATTGTGAGCGATACAGTGCGGGCAATCATGGGTGTGGGTATAGGATTGCCGCCTCTTCCGCCTTGTGCCACGGGGAGTTTGCCCTTCAGAGATTCATTTGCTACCTCTGAGACGGGAGGTGGCGGCGTAGCGGCCGGCTGCGATGAGTTCGAATATGCGTAACCCTCCATTCCCGCAACTCCGCCCGATGAACTCGGCCGCCGTGGTGTCTCCGCCTCGCTCTGTGTTACGACCTCAGATTGCATCTGCGCCAGATGTTCGACGCGATACGAGGGCAACGTCAATATTCCTGATAAGATGAAAACCCCGGCCAGCATTCCGCCGCCGCCAATCACCCACAGCCGCCAGTTCCTCAAGCTCCACGGTGTATACGCCCGCGGCATCGCTGTCACTCTTGCAGGCGCTGCGGCCAGTTTTTCTTCTACCCCCCGATCCAGCGCCATCGACGGCGCTGGCACGCTCCAGCCTGCGAGCGTCTCGGACGCGCTGCGAAGCTGATCGCGAACAACCGAGCATTCGACGCAGTGGTCGATATGCTCCGACAGCGATTGCGCTTCAGCGCCCGGCAATTCCCCATCAAGCAGCGCCATGATCTCTTCCGGTGCGGGATGGATGATGGTTATCATGCGTGCTCCTCCGCGCGACTGAGATTTCCGGCCTCGCCCGCGGGCGAAGTGAGCAGTTCGCGCAGCGCGGTGCGCGCACGGAACAAACGCGAACGAACGGTGTTCACGGGAATATCGAGAACAGCGGCAATCTCCGCGTAGGTTAGCTCCTCAAATTCGCGCAGCAGCAGAATCTCCCTGTCGATCCGGTCAAGCCTGCCAACTGCGTCGCGCAGCGCCAGCCCGTGTTCCATCCCGGATTGTGCGGCAGGCTCAAAATGTTCCGGCGCCGAAGCCGAAAAGATTGCCCGGAATGCGGCCTTTCGCCGGTGCGTCTTCAGAATCCGAAATGCCACTGCATATAAATAGGTTCGAAACAGGGCAGTTGCCTCGTAACGCCCCTGCGCGCGCAGCACTGCGAGGAATGTCTCCTGCGCCAGCTCTTCGGCGTGCCCACGGTCCGTGATGCGTCGGCAAAAGAAACCAAAAAGTGGCTGCTTGTACCGCGAAAACAGAACGTTGAACGCATCTGTCGATCCGCGCGCGAAAGCGGCCATCACCTGCTCGTCGGTGCGAGGGTCGTTGCCGTCGCCAATGGATTTAGATTCGTTCACAGGTCCGGGAGTGCAGCCTCAGAGTGTAGTACGGTCAGGTGCGGCATGTCTTGCATGCAAATTGCCCACACGACACAGGGGTAATGTCGCGCGAACGGAAAAGGTTCCATCCTGTTCAATAAAAAATGACAATCGGCTTTCGCGATCCAGAAAGCCCGGCTGTGCCCCGTCGTGTATCTTGACCCCGAGGGCTCTTCATTCTTCCGGGAGACGAATCAAACTCCGAATGCCGGTCTTTGCAGCCATCGATGTGGGTTCCAACTCCTGCCGGCTCAAGATCGCGCGCGTTGTCGCCCACCGCCTCAAAATCCTCCACGAAGACCGCGAAGTCACGCGCCTCGGCTCAAGCGTCTTTTCATCGGGCCTCGTATCGCCCGAGGCCATGGCCGCCGCGCTGCGCGCAATCAAGCGATTCCAGCGCGCCGTGCAACTACACGCAGCCGACAAGGTCCGCGTCGTAGCCACGTCCGCCATGCGCGACGCCCGCAACGCCGCGGCCCTCCAGGCATGGGTAAAGGCGGAAACCGGCTGGACCATGGAGGTCATCTCCGGCCTTGAAGAAGGCCGCCTGATTCATCACGGCGTCGTCAACGGCGAGCCGCGCGCAAGCGGACGCGTTCTGCTCATCGACCTCGGCGGAGGTAGTTGCGAGATCACCCTCAGCGAGCATAAACACATCAAGGAAACCATCAGCCTCCCGCTCGGCGCCGTGCGGCTCACCGAGGAGTTTCTTCGTGAGGACCCGCCAGGGGCCGAAGGCCTGCAGCAGATGCGGCATCTCATCGGCCGCGAGCTTCGCCGCGCTCGGCGCCGTGTGCATGCCGAGAATGTGGGCGTCGTGATTGCCACTTCGGGTACCGCGGCAGCGCTGTCGGACGCATGCGCCGCGATCGCGAAAGCACAGGGGCCCGCAAAGAAGGCCGTGAGCAAACAGGCTCGCGGACTGGCGCAGGCAATTGCAAAGGCCGGAGTGGCCGCGGGCATCGCGCCAACCGCGCTCATCCGCAAGCTTGCCGCTCAGCTCGGCAAGATGCCGCTTCCTGACCGCGAAGCAATTCCCGGCATCGGCCCGCGCCGCGCGGAGATCATCGTTGCCGGCGCGCAGGTATTTGCCGAAATCCTGGAGACATACGGGCTCGCGGGATTTCGCTATTCGCCGCTCGGCCTCCGGGATGGCCTCCTGGCCCAGATGCTCGCGGAAACCGATTCACGCGCCGTCGGCCATCGCGATTTTGAAAACGAGCGTTGGCAGAGCGTTATCGCGACAGCGAAACGCTACGGCGTCGATCCCCGCCAAGCGGAGCCTGTCCGTGCGCACGCGCTCCAATTATTCCGCGAGCTGAAGTCCCTCCACGAGCTTCCCCCGGAATACGAAAACTGGCTCGCCGCCGCCGCTCTGCTGCGCGACACCGGAAAGTTCATCAACCACCAGGGCCATCACCGGCACACGCAGTACGTCATTTCGAGCTCGGAGATGTACGGGTACACGCCCGTTCAGCGCACCATTGTCTCCGCGATCGCGCGCTACCTCGGCAAGAGCCGCCCGCAGCCCGGCGACCGCGCAATGCGCAACATCCCCGCGGAGGAGCACAGAAATATCCATCGCGCCGTGGCGCTTCTGCGCATGTCCGTCGCGCTCAACCAGGATCGCGCCAGCGACGTGCTCCGCGTGACCGCGCGCGTCTACCCGCGCCGGATCTATCTCGACATCAAGCCCGGGCGCACCGGCGCCGAGCTCGAGCTCTGGTCGCTGCACAAGGAAGCGGACTACTTCCGCGAAGTCTTCGGGCGCGAGCTCTTCCCCACGCTGTCGTAGATCTGCCGGCATGAGCGCGGGTCGAGCAGCCACTGCAGCCGCGGCGGATGGTGATCCATATCAAGGCGCGCAATCGAGCCCTTGCGCAGCCGGACCGCCGCGCCGCCGTTGCCGGTGATGAGCCTTCCTAGGAACTGAAACAGGTTCGGATTGTGCCCGACAAACAGGATGCCCTCGCGGCCCGAATACTTCGCCAACAGCGCCTGAAACGCGGAGAACTCCGCTCCTGGCGCAAGCGCGGCGCTGATCTCTACCTTCGCGTCATAGCCGAGCTCGGTGCCCACAAACTGCGCCGTCTGCATCGCGCGCTTCAGCGGGCTCGACACGATCACGTCGATCTGCACCTGCATTCCGCTGAGCACTCGCGCCATCAGCATGCACTGGTCCTTGCCCTCCTTGACCAATCCCCGCTTGTTGTCGAGCAGGGGATTGTCTCGGCGAAGGCCGGCGCTTGCGTGGCGCATGAGATAGAGAAACATTCGACGTCGCCCCCGGGGATTGGGCTCCTGTTAGGAGAACACTAGTAACACGATTGTAACATTCAGGATAGGCAGTAACTTGCGGCTGCACCGTTATTTAAGAGGACCTTGAATAAAATTCAGAAGCAATCCGCATTTGCCTTGAACGGGCGATGGGATTGTCCGCCCAGGCCGAAGACTGTATTCCTGTCTGGCCGCAATCGTCGCGCCTTCGACTCCTGGGCCGAGTCAGAACTCCGGCGTGTGCAGCTACTTATGAAACAGTCCGCCGAGCCCCTTCGCCAAGCCCTGGGAGCCGGCCTTTCCTTTGGCAAGATTGCCGAGCTCCTGCTTTGCGAGGCCCGCGGCGACTCCAGTCACATCGGGAACAAACTTTGGGTTTGAAGTCGTCCCCTCAATCGAGAACGGAATCCCCGAGGATCCCGAGCCAAGTCCTGCAACCTTCGTCAATCCTCCAACCACGCCCCCGTGCAGATCGGCCATCATCTTGAATGCCAGGGCCCCTGCCGGACTCACCGTCCCCGCCCCCGTCAACACGCCAAGCGCCGGAACTGTAACGTTGATGTTGTTCGCGGTTGTGCCCTCGGGAGCCACGCGTCCATTCAGGCTCGCGTTCTCGATCGCCGTATCGCGGCTCGACGTAGCCTTCCCCATAAAATTCGACAGCGCTCCCAGCTTCGCCCCCAGGTCGAAGTTCGCGAGCTTAGTGTTTGAAAGCTTCACCGGCCCGGTAATCACGAGCTTGTCGAGTGGCCCCGCAATGTCCAGATCGCCGGAAAGCGTCCCGCCCTTCAATTGCGACCCGGAAGGAAGCACGATCCCCAGGCACGGCAGCATCGACTCCACTTCGTCCACAGGCAGATCGGGCGCGTTCAGCTTCAGATTCACAACCTCCGCCTCGCCCTGGCTGTGCAGGGTTCCCGTCAGGTGCGCCAGCGCGCTGCCCACTGAAATATCGCCTTGCGTAATCGTGCCCAACTGCTGCTCGAGGTCTGAATCCATCGCGTACTTCACCGTAACCGCCTTCGGAGCCGGTGTGCCCTTCGGCGACAGCTTTAGCTGCTTCCCCGTCAGGGTTCCCGCCAGCTTCGCGTGGTGACCGTCAGAGTTCAAAGTCCCATCGAGATTCGCAATTCCTGCAACGCCCTCCGAAGGATCAACAATCTCCATCGCCGCGATGTTCAGGTCGTTCACCTTCAGCGTCGCGTCCACCGGAGTCCGGGACGAATCGGAGGAATTGATCGGCCCAACATTTGCCGAGATGTCCGCATCTCCGCCGCCCGGCAGCTTTGCCGATGCCTTCACCGGGAATTGAGACGCGAACGAGAAGTCCTTGATCGCGATCTCCACGTCGTCATAAACCGTCGGCTTTGCCGAAGAGTTCGCCTTGCCCATCGACACACGGCCATCATCCACGCTCAGCTTCCCAACCGAAAAGCTCTCCGGCGCCGATGGGGTGCTCTCCTTCTGCGCTGCAGCCCCGCCGATGCTCGAGAAATTCCACTTGCCCGCAGCCGATTTCAGCAAATTGATCTCCGGCTTCTCGAGCGCAATGTCCGTTACGTTGAGCTTCTTTGAGAAGATCAGCGGCATCAGCTCCACGCCGATCTTCAACGACTCCGCCGTCACGAACGGAGAGTTGCTGAATGCCGGATCGTCCGCAATCGTAATGTGATCCACGCCCACTCTGCCCGACAGGATCGACAGGCTCAGATGCCCCAGCGTCACCTGCCGCCCCAGCGCGGCGCTCGCCTTTGCCTGGATCTCCGGCCGGAAGCTGTCCACGTTGATAAAGAACGGAAGGATGATCAGGATAAGGATCAGCACGCCAAGTGCAATGCCGCCGATGCGCACATATCGCATCAGCGCCTTTCGCTGCGTTTCGTCCTTAGGAAGGTGAGATTCGGCGCGCCGGGTTATGTTCGACAAGTCCATAACACTGCATACTATCTGACGCTCGCGACCTGGCCTGAACTGCCAAAAGTAGCAGCGAAAACCGGTCGGCAAATCGGGCAGGGACACATCCCAATCCGCCTCATTTCGAACTCCGCCCCGAATGATCTTTCGCCCGGTACCCCTGCCACACATACTCGAGCGCCTCGGCCAGTGTCTGCTCCCTGGTCCCGTGATCCACGTGCCCCGCATTCCGCGCAAATACAAACTGGTAGTGATACTTCTTCGCCGCCAGCACCCGCGCCATGTTCTCGTTGGCCACCACCCAGTCATGCATGTCGTCGCGCATTACATTGGGATTCAGCAGGTCGCGGTCTCCCACCTCCATCCACATCCGAATAGGTTTCCGCGCTCTGTGCGGAATCAGCGTGTCGTGAAATCCCCACGCCCCATGCGGCGTCTGCGCATTCCACGGCCACTGCTGGTTGATGTACGTGCCCGAGTACGTCAGCACCCTGTGATACCACTCCGGGTGGTACCACGCCATGATTAGCGCGCACGACCCGCCCGAACTCGCCCCCATCGTCGCCCGTGCATCTGGATCGTGCGTGAGCTTCACGTGCGCCTGGGCTTCCACCAATGGCAGCACCTCGCTCTCCACGAACTCCGCGTAGTGCCCCGACATTGTGTCGTACTCAAGGCCCCGTTCGCTGCCCTGCGCGTCACCGCCGCCGTTGGCAATCGAAATCGCAACCATCGGCGGCACCTTGTGCTCTGCAATCAGCGCGTCGAGCACGGTAAACAGCAGCCGGTCCGGCCCGTCCGCTCCCACAATAAACGGCGCCTCAGTTCCGGCCACGTAATCATGCGGAACATAGACCGCAACCTTCCGCGTGTAGGGATAAGCATGGCTCCTGATCCCGTCGAGCTTCGCCGGGTTCTGCGGATCAGGCGTACCCGGCCACGAATCCGGGTCCCGCGCAATGCCCGGGTAGTACTTGCTATCCGCCGAGCTCATCGTGAACTCGATAACGGTGCCCTTCGGCACATCCGGGTGCTCGGTCGCTTCAGGCGAAGCCGTATGCGTCGGCCCGATGATGAAATTCCCATCCTGATCGGCCGGCGGCACCGCCCCGTCGGGCAGTTCCTTTGCCGCGACGTACCCAGGCGTGTGCGGATCGCGCGTCGGCGCCGGCGGTCGCTGCGGCCGAGCCGCGGGAGCCGCGGTTTGAGCGAATGCCGGCTGAAGAGCCGTCACAACAATCGCAAGCTGCGCAAGGCGCAGGAAATTCACAATTGGAGCCATGCAGCCATTGTGCAGCATGCCGCTCGCTTCGCCTCAACGGCCAAGTTTCCCCGGCCAAGCATGGGCAAAAATCGCGTGGGTCTTAACCGTGGCGGCACACGCTCCGAGGTATAATTCCTCCCGGACCGGCAGATTCGGCCCGCAGAGAGAGTTTCAGGCAAACTCCGCATTAGTTTTCCCACCGGCCGCTGGCGGTTCAGTCCAACTTTTCCCCTCGCGCCCCGCAACGAGACCAATCACTGGAAAGCCGGAAATCACGGCCGTATCGAGCTGCCTGCAGCACAGGCACTTGCGGACTGCGCCGGATCCGCACCAGGAACCAGGGAGGGAAACGTGCCTTACATCTTTGGATACGGCTCGCTGATCGAGCAGTCATCGCGCCTCAGGACGACTCCGAAGGCGATCTACGTGCTTCCGGCCACCGTTACCGGGTTCGCCCGCGGCTGGTGGGCACGCACGCCTAGCCCCGGCTTCTCCACCACATTTGCCGGCGCCATCCCGGCCGACAAGGCCTCCATCAACGGCGTGGTCTACGCCGTAACCCAACAGGAGCTGGAAGACACCAACAAACGCGAAGACGGCTATACGCCTACAGACGTCACCGGCCAGATCCAGATTCTGTCCGGTGGCTACAAACCCAAGGACAAGGTCTGGATGTACGTCAACAAATTCAAGGCCGGCGAACGCGAGAAGAGCCTGCCCTCGGCCAGTTTTCCCATCGTCCAGTCGTATGTCGACATCTGCCTTACCGGCTGCCTCCAGATTGAAGCCGCGTTTCCCGACGACGCAAAAGGCTTTGCGCGCGAGTTCATCAAGTCCACTCAGGCGTGGTCGAACTATTGGGAGAATGATCGCATCAACCCTCGCAGGCCCTTCGTATCGGCACCCGCGGCTTTCACAATCGACACCCTGCTCAAGGAGTGCGTGCCCGAAGAATTCTCGAAGATCCAGCTTGCGCCGGGACACTGGCGTTGAGGCGAAGCGCGCGCATGCGATCTAACTCGCCCGAGTCTTCCCCAGCCATTCGCATCGAGCGCCGCCCTCGAAGCGGAGAACGGAGAGCTGAGAGCTGAAAGCTGAAAGCTGCGTTCAGGAGCCATTCCATCCGTCCTGCAACATTTCGCTCGTCCCGGCCGGTGTGCTCGCTGCATGGTAGGCTGTTACTCCATTGAGTTCCGCTTTGCTCGGTGCACGACCGCAGGAGACAACCATGACCTTGGAAGTCGGGGCGATGACGGTCGCGGGCATTGCCGCGCTGGTCGCGGGCTTCGCGCTTGCCCGGGGCCGCTTTCGGGCAGCCTCCGGCATGGACAGGATTTTCGTGCTTGCGCCGGTCTTCGAGGCCGCGCCGCTCGCCGTCTTCTCAATGGAGCACCTCACCGCGGCGAACGACCTCGTCGGCATCGTCCCGAAGTGGCTGCCGGCACATCTCTTCTGGGTCTACTTCTTCGGCGTGGCGCTGCTGGCCGCCGCCGTCAGCTTCGTCATCAATCGCTGCGTGCGCTTGTCAGCCCTCCTGCTGGCGTTTTTCTTCCTGCTCATGGTGGTCACGCTCGATGTGCCGGGAATCCCGAAGGAATTCCATGAACGCTTCTTCTGGATCCTCACCTTCCGCGAGACCTCATTCGCCGGTGGCGCTCTCGTGCTCGCCGGCAGCGTGTGGCCGGGCGGGCGGGCCGTGGGCGCGGCGCTCATGCGCATCGGCCGCTGGATCGTCGCGGGCGTCATGGTGTTCTACTCGATCGAGCACTTCATGCATCCCCACAACGTGGTCGGCGTGCCGCTCGAAAAGATCACACCTGCATGGATGCCGGCCGCCCCGTTGATCGCATATCTTGTCGGATTCGTGCTTCTGGTCGCGGGAGTCGCGCTGTTCTTCCGGTCCACCGCCCGCATCGCCGCCGCCGGGGCCGGCACTGTGCTGCTGGTGGTGACGTTCTTCTTCTATATCCCGATCCTCGTGTCCGAGCTCCACTCGGCCCCTCAGGAAGTCGAAGGCCTGAACTACATCTACGACACGATGTTGTGGGCGGCAACGGTGTTACTGGCGGGGCTGGACCACCAGCTTCCAGGCAAAGGGGACCAGAGAGGCAGGATTGAGGAGCTTGGCTCCAGGGAACGGACCCCTCAATCGAGCGTTTCAACCGGCACCTGAATCTCGGTGACATTGGAGCTGTCGTCGCGGGTCACGGGCTGTGCCACGTGGAGGAAGATCTCGCGCGTGGGCCCGCACGGGTGGTAGCGATTGGCCTCGACCCAGCGCAACAGGTCGGCATATGCCTCGGCGATGCGGTTGAACGCGCCATGATGCACGACGCTCGCCACGGTCGCCGGCGGCAACTGGTAACACCTGAGCGGCTCATCGACCGGCGCATGGTGCTTGACGCAGATGGCCGCCTCGACGTCGACGTTCGTCTCCCTGTACTCGGTGTCGTGCAGCAGCACAACGCCCGGACCCTGGCTCGCGAGAGAAGCCGCGGTTCCATACAGCTTGCCCAGAAGCTGGCCGACCGCGCGATATGCGGGGATGTTTTCGCGCAGAGAAACAATCCACTGCCCGGGAACGTTTTTGAGAATTACGTCGTTGGTCATGCGACCCTCCTGGTCAATGAGATGGAGAAGAGCCTTGAGCCTCTGGAGCCGCTCCTGCTCTTCCTGCAGTTGTTCTTCCTGTTCGGCGCGGCGCAGTATGAGCATTCCGCGCAACGCGGCGGCAGTTATGCCCTCTTCGAGAGCCTCGGCGATACGCTCGAGCGGGAAACCCAGATCGCGCAGTGCAAGAATGCGATGCAGGCGCGGCAACTGGATCACCGAGTAGTAGCGGTAGCCCGACTCGGTTTCGACGTGCATCGGCTTGAGCAGGCCGACTTCGTCGTAGTGGCGCAGCGTCCGGATCGAGACCTGAGCCAGCGTGGAAAATTCGCCAATCTTGAGCACGAGATGGTTGTAAAGCCTCCCGTAACCGGAGGGTCAAGGGAAATTTTTTGAGGTACGGACAAACGTGAAGAGGGGAAAGGAACGGAAAGACAATGAGGCGGAGGAACGGAGGTTCTGCTGGCCGGATTACAGGCTGGCGCCGAACGCCAGCAGCCGCCCATCGCAGTCCTTCAACACGAACTCTCGCGAGTTCCACGGCATGTCGCCAAGCTCCCGCGTAAACTCCACACTTTTCGCCGCATACTCGGCATGCAGCGAGTCCGCGTCTTCGACACGGATGTACGCGTCGAGCAGCTCTTCCTCGTACTTTTCGGGATTGGCCGTCGGCGGGGCCGCGCACCGGAAGTGAATCGCGTGCTGGTCGCGCGCCACGATCGCGTAAACTGGCGCATCCATCCACTTCCCCTGGCATTCGAACCCGAGCTTATCCTTATACCAGCCAAGAGTGCGCGGAATGTCTTTCGTGAAAAACAGCGGCACGATCTGGCGGATCATGGACCGAGTGTAGCGCGAAGAGCAGAATCAGGTGGACATCAGTCCGCCGCCGCCGCCTTCTTAGCCGGCCGCCGGCGGTGGTGCGCTCGATTGGCAACGGCCGCGATGCCGGCCTTCGGAATAGCAGAGATGTCGGCTTTCCCCTCGGCCAGTTGCATCAGAAAATCCTGCGCGGAAAATGGTGCGCTGTCCTTGGCGCGGCTCGCTCGCGCGTAGGTGCCGTCGGAGAGCTGGATGCGAGCCTTGACGGTGTCGGCCATGTAGGCCGGCAAAATCTCGTCGTGGATGCGCGCGCATGCGGCCGCATCGCGCACCGGAAAGGCAACCTCGCAGCGCTCGAAGAGGTTGCGCGGCATCCAGTCCGCGGAGCCGAGGTAGGTCTCGTCGGTGCCGCCGTTGGCGAAGTGGTAGATGCGCGAGTGCTCGAGGAACCGCCCGACGATCGAGCGCACGCGGATGTTCTCCGACAACCCCTTCACACCCGGACGGAGGATGCAGAGGCCCCGGATAATCAGGTCGATGTCCACGCCCGCCTGCGATGCCTGGTAGAGCGCTTCAATCACGTTCGGCTCGAGCAGCGCGTTCATCTTGGCAACAATGTGCGCCGGCCGCCCCGCGCGCGCGTGCTCGATCTCTCGCCGGATGAGCCCGAGGAAGCTCTCCGCCATCGTGAGCGGCGCAACAAGGATCGGGCTATAGTCGGCAATCTCCGCATGTGCGGTGAGATAGTTGAAGACCATGTGCACGCGCTCGGTGATCTGCGGATCGGACGTGAGCAGGCTCAGGTCCGTGTAGAAACGCGCAGTCACCGGGTTGTAGTTCCCGGTGCCGAGGTGGCAGTAGCGGCGCGTTACGCCGTCTTCGTCGCGGCGGACCAGAAGCACAAGCTTGCAATGCGTCTTCAATCCCACAACGCCGTGAAAGACCTGCACTCCGGCGTCTTCCATGGTGCGCGCCCAGCGGATATTCGACGCCTCGTCGAAGCGCGCCATCAGCTCCACAACAACCGTGGCCTCTTTCGTGGCCGCGGCCTCGATAAGCGCCTGGAACATCGGCGAGTCGGAGCTGGTGCGGTAGAGCGTCTGCTTGATGCTCACCACGGCCGGGTCTTCCGCGCTCTGCTGCACGAAATTCACCACGGGGTCGTAGGAGTCATAGGGATGGTGCAGCAAAATGTCGCGCGTGCGCAGGTCTTCAAAAATATTCGTTGCCTTGCGGCTCAGTGTCAGCGCGCGCGGAGTAAAGGCCGGAAACTTGAGGTCGGCGCGCGCAACATCGCTGTAGAGAAACATCACGCGCGACAGGTTCACAGGTCCATCGCCGCGAAGCACCTGGCCTTCGTCGATCTCAAAGTTGGTCCGCAGCCGCTCTACGATCTCCGGATGCGCGCCCGCTTCAATCTCCAGCCGCACAGCATCGCCCTTGCGCCGGTTGTGCAGCTCCACGCGGATCGTGTCCAGCAGGGAGCGCGCCTCTTCCTCTTCGAAGTAGAGGTTCGAGTTGCGCGTCACCCGAAACGCGGTCTGCGCCTGCACCTCGTAGCCGCGGTACATGGCGGTCAGGTTCTGCGCGATCAGGTCCTGCAGCAGCACGTAATCGAATTTGTCGTCCGAGGCCGGCAGGCGCACGAACCTAGGCAGCGCGCGCGGCACGGTCACGACGCCAAGCACGAGCGGCCCCGAGCTCTTCCGCTTTGGCCGCAGCAGCAGCGCAAGGCAAAGCGCCTTGTTCAGCACGCGCGGGAACGGGTGCGCCGGGTCGATGGCGATCGGCGTCAGCAGGGGATCGACTTCGCGGACGTAGTAGTTCTGCGCGAATTTCTTCGCCTCATCGTCGAGTTCGTCCCAGTCCAGCAGCCGGATGCCCTGCTTGCGCATTTCGGGCAGCAGGCGCTCGTTCCAGCACGCATATTGCGCATCCACAAATTTGTGGATCTCGGCGGTCAGCCGGACCAGCGACTCGTCGGGGCGCAGTCCGTCGTACCCGGGCTCGCGGTAGCCGTCCTCAATCCGCTGCATCAACCCAGCCTGGCGGATCTCGACGTACTCGTCCAGGTTCGACGCCGTGATCGCGAGGAACTTGACGCGCTCGAGCAGAGGATTGGTGGGGTCTTCGGCTTCCTCCAGGACGCGCCGGTTGAACTGCATCCAGGATTCATCGCGGCCATTGAATAGCCGTTGTTTTTTCAGGGCTTTCGCCATGCAAATCGGACAGCGCCGTGATCGTCAGTCTATCAGGGAGCCTGTAAGGCCCGCGTTAAGAACGCATGCATGACGCGCGCCACCTGAACAACTTGGGCGCGATTCGGGGTTCCCGCCCCGAAGGCGGCCGGATGGCTGCCCTGCAATCGCCTGAAAACCGCTTCAACTCGCCGGAAAGCCGTTCTGCTAAGAAGCCGCCGCCCGGAATTGACCCTTCCCGCCCGCCGGGTTGAGGATAGTAGAAGGCACCCTTGCATCCGATTCCGCCAAACAAGGAGCTATAGATGCCCAGCGACACCCCGAACCTGAATCCCGCCCACCGGATGGATATGTCACAGCCCATGCCGCCCGAAGCCGCGGAGTTCGCGCGCAAGGTGCACGGGATGCTCGACGGCCGGCCGAAGGACGACGCCACCGTAGCCCGGGCGCTCGAGGGCATGGAAGGCATGTTCGACATGATCGCGGCCGGGCTCTACTCCATGGCTTCGATGCTGGTGGGCGAGGGCGAGGACTCCGTCCGGCTGGTGGAGTCGGCAGTGGCCAACGCGGAGGTCTCCTCCTGCACGGAGCCGGAACAGGGACGCCTCAGCAGCCGCCGCGCCCTGTCCGAAGCGGCAATCCAGTTGCTCGCAGAACGCAATCCGGCGAGCCTTGCCGCTCCCGAGGGGTTGGAGCACGCCGAAACCTGCATTGAAGACGACGACCTCGAAGCCGCGGGCGTTTCGCGCGAGGAACTGGAGCGCATGATGGCTGGTCCCGACCGCGAGCGCGTGCGGGAGTGGCTCGAGAGCCTGCCCACCGCGATGCGCACGATCTTTGTGCTGCGCGGCGTGGCAGGATATTCCGCGGCCGACACGGCCCAGCTGCTCGCCTGTCACGGCGGCCCGCGCGCCGCAGGCTGGTCCGCAGAAGCCGTGCGCGAACTCTTCCGCCAGGGCCTCTGCTCGCTCGCCTCCCAGATGATCCACGCCGGAACCAGGGAATAGCAATGAGCGGGGGTCAGTGGTCATTGTTTTCTGGTCCCTGGTCCCTGATCCCTCTGTCCCTGCTTCTTCATTCGATACACTAGATTAAGAACCTTGCCGCTCGTCGTGTGCATCCATTTAACAGCCAAACTTTTGCGGTCGAGCGCCTCCGTATTCGTTGATCAGGTCGAAAACCATTGATGCCATTTAGAGCCCTCAGCAATACCTCAACCCGGACAATTGTGCGGAAACTCGTGTGGGCTGCGGCACTCGCCGCGGGGACGGGAACTGCAGCGGATCTGGCGGCGCAGACGCCCGGATCGCAACCTCCCCCGTCCACATCCCTGCCGAGCGCGCAGTCGCTGCCCACTGCCCAGCAGAACGGCGCAAGTCCAGGCGGCTCCAGTTTTCAGGGCAGCGTGCCGTCCGGCCAGTCATCGCCTCAAACGCTCGATCTCACGCTTGACGACGCCATCCAGCGCGGCCTGCGCAACAACCTCGGAATCATTCTGAGCGGCACGCAGACCGCCTCCGCCCGCGCCCAGCGCCTCAGCCAGTTGCAGAACCTGCTTCCGAGCGTCGACGCCCACATCCAGGAATCCGTCATGCAGGTGAACCTCGCGGCAGAAGGCCTGCGCGGCCCCGGAATCCCCACCATCGTCGGGCCCTTCGGTTACACCGACCTTCGCGGCACGCTTGCATGGTCCGTGGTGGACGTAAAATCGCTGCGGCAGTACATGGCCTCGAAGCACGACTTCGCAGCCGCGCAACTCACCGCCGATGACGCGCGCCAGATGGTGATCCTGACCGTCGGCAACGCCTACCTGCTCGTGCTTGCCGACGAAACCCAGGTCGAGAGCGTCGACGCCCAGGTCAAGACCTCCGAAGTCTCGCTGAACCAGGCCGTCGAGAGCCACAAGGCCGGTACGGCTCCGCTGCTCGACGAGCTTCGCGCCCGCGTCGATACCCAAACCCTCCAGCAGCTTCTCATCGTCTCGCAGAACACCCTCGACAAGGACCGCCTCGCTCTCGCCCGCACCATCGGCCTCCCGCTCGATCAAAAATACAACCTCGTCGATCGCGAGCCCTACGCCGCCTTCGACCAGGTGGACGTGAACCAGGCCATCCAGCAGGCGCACGCTAACCGCAAAGATCTTCAGGCCATTCTCGAGCAGACCAAATCGGCGCAGGAGATGCGCAAGGCCGCGACTGCCGAGCGCTACCCCAAGCTCACCACCAACGCCGATTACGGCCTCATCGGTGTCAACCTCGCGCACTCGCACGGCACGGTCGATGCGACCGGCATGGTGAGCGTGCCCTTGTTCAAGGAATACGCGCTGCGCGGCGATGCCGAGCAGACGCAATCGAAACTCGACACGGCCAAAGCGCAGTTGAGCGACGCCAACGCACAGGTCGAAGCCGACGTCCGCGACGCGCTGCTCGACCTCAAGGCCGCGCAGCAATCCGTCGAAGTGGCAAAGTCCAGCGTCGACCTCGCCAACGAGGCGCTCAGCGAGGCTCAGCAGCGCTATAAGGCCGGCGTCAGCGACAACCTCGCCGTCAGCCAGGCGCAGCGCAGCGTCGCGCAATCCAACGAGCAGTACGTGACGAGCCTCTACCGGCACAATATCGCCAAGCTCAGCCTGGCGCGCGCGCTCGGCGCGGCAGAAAATTACAAGAGTTATCTGGGAGGAAAGTAGACGTGGCGGAAACAACCACAACCCCCGTCCCGACTGAGTCGGAAACCGAGGTGGTGCAGCCGCGGTCTCGCCGCAGGGGCATCATCATTGTCGTAATTGCGATCCTGGCCGTAGGCGCTCTGGCATTCTGGTGGCACTCCACCTTTTATGAAGACACTGACGACGCGCAGATCAGCGGGCACTTAATTCAGGTCAGCGCGCGCATCCAGGGGCAGGTCGCCAAGGTCTACGTCGATGAGAACCAGCAGGTCAAGGCCGGCCAGGTTATCGCCGAGCTCGACCCGCGCGACTTCCAGGTTGCAGTGGAGCAGGCCAAGGCCGCCCTTGCCAGCGCGCAGGCGGCCGCGGCCGCGGCCAACGTGGCTATTCCGCTCACCACCGTGAACACCGGCAGCAACCTCACTTCGGCGCGCGCGCAGCTCACCGGCAGCCACGCCGCCGTGCAGCAGGCCCTCGGCCAGCAGCAGGCCGCGCAGGCCCGCGTGCTCCAGGCGCAGGCCAACGAGGTCAAGGCGGCGAGCGACCTCCAGCGCTACAAGCCGCTGGTCGAAAAAGACGTCATCAGCAAGCAGCAATATGACGGAGCAGTCGCGGCGGCGGCGGCGGCGCAGGCGGCGGTGGCCGATGCCCAGGCCTCCGCTCAGGCCTCGGCCGACGCAGTCCGCGTGGCGCGCGAACAGGAAGCCGGAGCCGATGCCTCCCTCAAGTACGCGCAGACCGGGCCTCAACAGGTCGCCGCCCAGAACGCTCGCTACAAGCAGGCCGAAGCGCAGGTGCAGCAGGCGCAGGCGCAGCTTGACCAGGCGCAGTTGAACCTTGGCTACACCCGCATCGTCGCGCCCGAAGACGGCATCATCACCCGCAAGAGCGTCGAGGTCGACCAGAACATCTCCTCAGGCCAGAACCTGCTTACGCTCGTCAGCCTCGAGAACATCTGGGTTACCGCGAACTTCAAGGAAACCCAGCTCCGGCACATGCAGAGCGAACAGACGGTGACAATCCACGTGGACTCGACAGGGAAGGACTACAGCGGCAAGGTCAAGCAAATCGGCGGCGCCACAGGCTCCGTGCTGAGCCTCTTCCCGCCCGAAAACGCCACCGGCAACTACGTCAAAGTAGTCCAGCGCGTCCCCGTCCGCATTGACTTTACCGACCTCCAGCACGAAGACCCCAACCACGAACTCCGCCCCGGCCTCAGCGTCGAGCCCAAAGTCCGGGTAAAGAAGTGAAATAGCAAAGCCGGCACAGCAACCAGCGAGGGCGCCCCATCCATTTCGCACCCTCACCGCGAAATGGGTGGGAAATCACCAAAGCCTGCATCACATGTCTTAAGGAAGCCGGCCCTAAAAGCTCGAGCCGCTCGCCTCCGCCCAATAGCTTGACCTCGCCGTAACCTCCAGCCCCGGATACTCCGGCAGCCTCAGCCGCAGCGTGTGCAGCCCTGCGTGAGGCGCCTGCGGATGGAAGCTCAGAATGTACCGGTTCGGCACGTGGTTCGCGATCGCCGTAAGATCCCGTTCAAGGTTCTTCTCGTTCCCCAGCTTGAAGTATTCGCCGCCGGTCAGCCGCGCCACCGTTGCCGGCACGTTTTGCTGCAGGCTGTCCGCGGTAGCGATCGCCGCCATCTTCGCAAAGGTAAGCGGCGGCACAAGCTGCGCCACGCAATCGTAGAACTGCGACCAGCGGCTCGCCGGCGCGTCAGGATCGGGATCCGGGTCTTTGCCCATGCAGCCATGCGGGGGATTCGGCGTCGTGTTCTCGAGTTCGCTCCACTCGGTGCCCCTGGGCGGGTGCTTGCTCAACGGCAACTGCCGGTACGCGTAATGCACGGTCTCCGACTTCGCGGTCGAGAAGGCGACGGCGTAGATAGTCGTGTTCGTATCCGTCACCGCGCGCACCGCGTGCTCGATCGTCGTTTCGCTGCCGCGGTCCTCTGTTTCGCTCACCAGCAGAATCGCGTGCCGGTAACCGTCGGGCTCGGCGCGCAAAAGGTTAACAGCGAACTCGAGGCCGTCCAGGATGGCTGCGCCGTTATCGCCGATGGGCTTGTTGTTGGGCGGTTCCCGCTCATCGCACGTGTCGAACTGGTAGTGCCGCGAGCATCCTGTCGACAGCCTGCGCAGCGTATCCGATGCCTCGCCCAGATCCGAAGTGAACCCCAGCACCAGGCCCGGCTGGCTGTCGAACGTCACCACCGCCACGCGATGCCGCACGTTGCCCACAATCGACTCGAGCATCGGCGCGAGCGGCGGCACAATCCGGTCGTACCCCTGGAACTGCCGCGCCCCGCCGCCCCCCACCTCCAGCACGATCACCAGCGCCAGCGGCTCGCCACCCGTGTCGCGCTCGAGCGTCAGAGTCTGCGGCACGCCATCGTCCGTCAGCTTGAAGTCCTCGGCCTTGAGCGTGTAGACGACCTTGCCTTCCGCCGTCCGCACCAGCGCAGGAACCTGCACCACCGTAGTCTGGCTAGTGAATACGCCGCCCTGCCCGGGCACCTGTGCCGGCGGCGTCACGCCATCCTGCCCTAGCGCCGCGCCGGCTGGCAGCACCACCGCCAGAATCGCTATCGCACTCAGTTTGCAGGGCTTCAAGGCAATCTCCACGCCCGATAACGACAGCTTAGACGCCCCGCCAGCTTCAACGTCGCGCCGAACTTTCGCATCACGCCAACAATCTGTATCCTCAACCCAATGTCTCTCGTACGAAACCTGCGCTTCGCTCTCCGCATGATGTTTCAGAACCCCGGCTTCACGCTGGCCACAGTGCTTACGCTGGCCCTCGGCATCGGCGCCAATACCGCTATCTTCACCGTCACAGACGCTCTGCTCCTCCGGCCGTTCCCCTACCGCGATCCCGCGCAGCTTGTCAGCCTCTCGGTGCGCGACCGCACCCACGACCGCGGCATCAACATCATCCGCTACGAGAACGTGCGGGACCACGGCCAGTCCTTCGAGTCCGTCGCCGCCTGGGCCACGGACAACCTGAACCTGACGGGCAGTGGCAACGCGGCGCAATTGACCATCGTTCGCGTCTCGCCGAATTTCTTCGACATGCTCGGCGTCGCTCCGCAGCTTGGCCGCGCGTTCACCGCCGAAGAAGGCCGCCCTGAAGGCAAACCCGTCGTGATATTGGGCAACGCCTTCTGGAACACGCGCTTCCACGCCGACCCCTCGATCGTCGGCCAGACCATCCACCTCGACGAGGCCGCCTGTACGGTCGTCGGCGTGCTCCCCGCCGACGCGCGCTTTCCATTCGCCGGTCCCGCCGATCTGTTCACGCCCCGCTACTTCGAGTTCTCGCTGATCCCGACCGACCGAATCCGTCTCGGCGTGGGCTATCTCAACATCGTCGCCCGTCTCAAGCCCGGTGTCGCGCTCGCGCAGGCCAACTCCGAACTGGCCCTCGAGAACCAGCAATACCGCGCGCAGAATCCCGGTCTCCCGGACGCCGCAAACGGCATCACCCTCACTGCGACTTCACTGCGCGATCTGGTTGTCGGCGACGTGCGTGGCAAGGTGCTAATGCTCATGGCCGCCGTCGGCCTGGTCCTGCTCATCGCTTGCGCCAACGTTGCCAGCCTGCTGCTTTCCCGCGCCCTCGCCCGCCGCCGCGAAGTAGCTGTGCGCGCCGCGCTGGGCGCCAGTCGCGGAGCCATCGTGGCGCAGCTCATCACCGAAAGCGTGCTCCTCTCGCTCATCGCAGGCGCAGTCGGCGCGGCGCTAGGCTGGGCTGCCACGCGCGCTCTCGCCCATTTCGGATCCGCGCAGCTGCCGCCGGGCATGCCCGTCGCCGTCGATCTCCGCGTGCTGCTGTTCACGCTCGCAATCTCAGTTGCCGCCGGCATCCTCTTCGGCCTCGCGCCCGCCTTGCAGATGGCTGGCGTTGACGTAAACTCCGCACTGCGCGAAGAGGGCCGCGGCGCATCCGCCGGGCGCGCCCGCATGCGCATGAAAGATGCTCTCGTCGTCGGTCAGGTGGCGCTCTCGCTTCTGCTGCTCATCGGCGCCGGTCTTCTGGTCCGCAGCTTCGTGCGCCTGCTTGAGGCCAATCCCGGCTTCGACGCGCACAACGTCCTCACCATGAACATTTCGCTCTCCACCGAGCGGTACGCCAAGCCGCCGCAGCAAACGGCATTTTTCGACGACGTGCTTCGCCGCATCTCCGCGCTCCCCGGCGTGAGCAGCGACGCCATCTCAGCCGCGCTTCCGCTCAGCACCATCCGCATCACTCCAGTGCTGCCGCAAGGCCAGCCGGAAGTCCCGCTGGCGCAGCGTCCGTTCATCGACATCGAAGCTGTAAGCCCCGGCTGGTTCGAGACCATGCGCGTCCCCTTGCGCGCGGGCCGCGCCTTCAACTCCGGCGACCAGGCGCAATCGCCGCCCGTCATCGTCGTCAATGAGAGCTTCGCGCGCCAATACTGGCCGAATCAGGATCCGTTGACCCAGCACGTGACCATCGGCAGGCGCCCCGTCCCGGCGCAGGTCATCGGTGTGTCTGCCGACGTGAAAAACCGCGGCCTCGAACAGGACCCGCAGCCGCAGCTCTACCTGCCGTTCTCGCAACTGCCCTGGGGCGAAATGAACCTGATCGTGCGCACCGATCTCGCGCCGCAGTCCGTCGCGCCGGCAATCCGCGCGCAGATCTCCGCAATCGACGCCGACCAGCCCGTCACCAACGTCCAGACCGTCGACGACCTGATGAACACCTCGCGTACGCAGCCGCGTTTCCTGCTGATGCTCGTCGGAGCCTTCGCAGCCACCGCGCTCATCCTCGCCATCATCGGCATCTACGGAGTGCTATCGTACGCCGTGGCCGAGCGCCGCCAGGAGTTTGGCATCCGCCTAGCGCTCGGCGCCGACCCCGGCGATATTCTGCGCCTCGTCATCCGCCACGGCTTCATTCTGGCCCTGGTAGGCATCGCCACCGGCCTCGCGGCTGCCTTCGTGCTCACACGCTTGCTCGCCGGAATGCTCTACAAAACCGCCGGCCACGATCCATTCACATTCATTGCCGCGCCGCTCGTGTTCCTCCTGATCGCGCTCATCGCCAGCTACGTTCCCGCCCGCCGCGCAACGAGAGTAAGCCCTATCGAAACCCTGCGCTAAAACCTTCATCGTCAGTGAATTCGCTCGGGCCTCGCATTAGACTTGTTCTCAACGCGCCATGAAAGACTCAATCCACGTCTCGAAAGAGAACTACCTCAAGGCCATCCTCGAAGCCGAAGCCGAGGGCCGCCAGGTCATTCCAGCTACGCTTGCACACTGGCTCGAGGTATCAGCGCCCGCCGTAACCATGGCCCTCAAGCGGCTCAAGCGAGACGGATACGTCGAAGTCGGCGCAGACGGAATCGTGCGCCTCAGCGACAAGGGCCGCGAGACCGCCTATCACACCGCCGTTCGACATCACCTCATCGAGCGCATGCTCAGCGAGATCTTCGGCATGGAGTGGTACGAAATCCACGAAGAAGCCGAGCGCCTCGAGCACGCCGTCTCCACTGCCTTCGAGGCCAAGCTTCGCGAGAAACTCGGCGAGGGAGGCGCCTGCCCCCATGGCAACGCCGTCCTGCCCGAAAACCCAGAGGCCCGCAAGGGCCGTGGTGAAGTTCCGCTGTCAGAGGCAAAGCCAGGCCAGCGATATGCAGTCGCCAGCCTCCAGGAGCGCGATCCCCAGTTGCTTCTTTTCCTCCATCGAAATGGAATCGGGCCCGGCAAGACGCTGCGCGTGCTGGCCCAGAACTACGATCAAACGGTTTCAATCGAACTAGATACGGGAAGCTCGATCCTTGGCCGCCCGGCCGCCGAAGCCGTCTGGCTACGGGTCGCCGATGTTAACTAAGTTAAAATAATAATAAAATATTAACTATGATTAATTGGCTCGTGTAATACTGGCTGTCAGAAGGCGCCGGCCTTTCCCTGATTAGCTGATGGCCACTGAATTCACCCCGGAACTCGTCGCACAGGAGCCTTCGCTGCCCGAGGTGTACGCCAGCGTGCGCATCTCGCGCTCGCCGCTCTACTGGCGGCGCCTCCTCGGCTTTCTGGGTCCCGGCTTCCTCATCTCCGTCGGCTACATGGACCCCGGCAACTGGGCCACCGACATCGCCGGAGGCTCGCGCTTCGGCTACACGCTGCTGTTCGTCATCATGGTCTCGAACCTGATGGCGATCCTGCTGCAGAGCCTGAGCCTCAAGCTCGGCGTAGCCACCGAGCGCGACCTGGCGCAGCTTTGCCGCGAGTCCACAAGCCGCTGGCTCGGCGTCACGCTCTGGCTCATGGCCGAGATCGCCATCGCCGCCTGCGACCTCGCCGAGGTCATCGGCTCGGCCATCGCCCTTAACCTCCTCTTTCATATCCCGCTCATCTGGGGCGTGCTTATCACCGGCCTCGACGTGCTGCTCATCCTGCTGCTCCAGCGCTGGGGATTCCGCACCGTCGAAGCCATCGTCATCGCGCTCATCGGGACCATACTCGCTCTGTTCTGCATCCAGATGGTCCTCTCGCGCCCTGAGCACATGGCCGCGCTCGGCGCGATGTTTATCCCGTCAGCGGCCATCGTCACCAATCGCGACATGCTCTACATCGCGATCGCCATGCTCGGCGCCACGGTCATGCCGCACAACCTCTACCTGCACTCGGCAATCGTGCAGAGCCGCCGCTACCAGCGCACTCCCGCAGGCAAGCGCGAAGCCATCAAGATGGCCAACATCGATTCGGCGCTGGCCCTCACTGTTGCGTTGTTCATCAACGCCGCAATTCTCATCGTCGCAGCGGCCGTGTTCCACCGCAGCGGCCACTACGAAATCCAGGCCATTGAGGACGCATTCAAGCTGCTCAGCCCCCTCGTCGGCGCCGGCTTCGCGAGCACGCTTTTCGCCATCGCCCTGCTCGCCTCCGGCCAGAACTCGTCGATCACCGGCACGTTGGCCGGCCAGGTCGTGATGGAAGGCTTCATCCAGATGAAGCTTCCGCAGTGGCAGCGCCGCCTCATCACCCGCAGCCTCGCCATCATCCCCACCGTCATCGTCGTCGCGCTTTGGGGCGCGCACGGCACGGAGAAGCTGCTGCTCCTGAGCCAGGTGATCTTGTCGATGCAGCTCAGTTTCGCCGTCGTTCCGCTGGTCATCTTCACCAACAGCCGCACACGGATGGGCCAGTTCGCCAACGGCCCGCTGTTGAAGTGGACCGCATGGTTCGTGGCAGCCCTCATCGCCGGCCTGAACACATGGCTGCTGCTGCTCGTGGCGAAGAATTAAATCACCGCCAGTCGAACTGACAACTGACAACTGACAACTGCGAACTACGAACTGTCCGTTCACTGTTCCTTTACAATCGAATACAGCCATGATCCGATTTTCCAGCGCCGGCGAATCGCACGGCGAAGCCCTGATCGCCATGATCTCCGGCCTTCCCGCGGGCGTTCCCGTCGATCTCGAATTCGTCAACCGCGAGCTTTGGCGCCGCCAGCAGGGCTTCGGCCGCGGCGGCCGCATGAAAATCGAGACCGACCAGGCGCACGTGCTCTCAGGCGTCCGCCACGGCAAGACCATCGGCTCGCCCGTTGCCATCGAGATTGTCAACAGCGATTGGAAGAACTGGGAAGAGAAGCTTCCCGTCGAAGCCGGCGATCCGGCCAAGCACCAGGCCGTCGCGTCGCCGCGCCCCGGCCACGCCGACCTCGCCGGCGCGCCCAAGTTCAATTTTCCCGACGCGCGCTACGTGCTCGAGCGCGCCTCGGCGCGCGAGTCCACATCGCGAGTCGCCGCTGGAGCATTCGCCAAGCTGATGCTGCGCGAGTTGGGTATTGAGATCGCGAGCCACGTCATCCGGGTGGGCCACGCCGAACTTGACCGCACCGCCCAATGGGAAGAGATCGTCGCCGTCTGCGCCAAGGACGAAATATTGCTGAGCTGCGTCGATCCCGAAACCGAAGCGCGCATGAAGGCGGAAGTAGAACAGGTGTCGCGCACCGGCGACACCGTCGGCGGCGTCTTTGAGGTTGTAGTCCATGGCGCGCCTGCTGGCCTCGGCACCTACGCCACCTGGGATGAGCGTCTCGACGGCCTGCTCGCGTGGTCCGTGATGAGCCTGCAGGCCGTAAAAGCAGTAGAAATCGGTCGCGGCGTCACCGCAGCCGAATCATTCGGCTCGCAGGTGCACGATGCCATCCACTACGCAAAGGAGAACAACGGCCGCCCCACGCGCTTTACGCGCGAGAAGAACAACGCGGGCGGCATCGAAGGCGGCGCCTCGAACGGCGAAGACCTCATCGTCCGCGGCTATCTCAAGCCCATCTCCACCCTCCGCCGCCCGTTAGAATCCGTCCGCTTCGACACGCGCGAAGCCACCACGGCCAGTTACGAGCGCAGCGATATCTGCGTGGTGCCCGCTGCGGGCGTGGCCGCTGAGGCCATGGTTGCGCTTACCATCGCCGGCGTCGCGCATGAAAAGTTCGGCGGCGACTCGCTGCTCGAATTGAAACGAAACTTCCAGGGCTACATCGAACAGATCAGGAGCTTTTAGTCCCCAGGCATGATTTTGAAGATCGTCAAATACCCCGAGCCGGTTCTCTCGCAGCCGGGCGAACCCGTCGCCGAATTCAACGACGAACTGCGCAAGTTCGTCGCTGACATGTTCGAGACCATGTACTCGGCGCAGGGCATCGGCCTGGCCGCGCCGCAAGTCGCCGTGTCGAAGCGCGTCACAGTGATCGATCTCAGCATGGGCAAGGATCCTGCTCAGAAGCTCGTGCTCATCAATCCCGAGGTCACCCTCCGCGAAGGCAAGCAGTACGAAGAAGAAGGCTGCCTCAGCTTTCCCGAAATCCGCGAAAAGGTGCAGCGCGCGGCAAAGGTAAAAATCCGCGCCCAGGACGAGCACGGCAAATGGTTCGAGATGGACGGCGAAGAACTTCTCTCTCGCGCATTCCAGCACGAGATCGATCACCTCGACGGCGTCCTGTTCATCTTCCGCATGAGCGCTCTCAAGCGCGACCTGACTGTGCGCAAGATCCGCAAGCTGCAGCGCGAAGGAAAATGGTAAGACCGTGAAGCTGGTCTTCTGCGGCACGCCCCGGTTTGCGGTTCCCACACTTGAAACGTTGCTGTTAGCCGGCCACGACGTCGAACTGGTTGTCTCGCAGCCCGACCGCCCCGTAGGCCGCAAGCAGGAAGTCATCGCCCCGCCCGTCAAACAGACCGCGCTCGCTGCGGGCTTACCCGTCACGCAGCCCGACAAGATCCGCAGCAACAAGGAATTTCGCGCGCAACTCGAAGCGATCGCTCCCGATGCGATCATCGTCGTCGCCTACGGCCGCATCATCCCGCCGTGGATGCTTGCGCTGCCGCGCCTTGGCTGCATCAACCTGCACGCGTCGCTGCTGCCCAAATACCGCGGCGCCGCGCCCATCCAGTGGGCCGTGGCCATGGGAGAAACAGTCACCGGCAATACGACGATGCTGCTCGAAGAGGGTCTCGATACCGGACCGATTCTCCTCCAGCAAACCTGCGCCATCGGTGCCGGCCAAAACTCCATAGACCTGTTCGAAGAGCTTTCCCGTGCCGGCGCCCCTCTGATGGTCGAAACGCTGGCCCGCCTCGACGAAGGCTCGCTCGACCCGCAACCGCAGGATCAAGCGCGCGCAACCCTCGCGCCGTTGCTGCAGCGCGAAGACGGCCGCATGGATTTTGCTGCGCAAACTGCCGTCGAACTCAAAAATCGGTGGCGCGGCTTCCAGCCCTGGCCCGGCGCATTCACCGCACTCAACGGCAAAAAGCTCATCCTGCATACAATGGCCGTGGCGCATTCCGCGGACATCGCCGCGACCGCGAGCTTCGCGCCGGGTTGCATTCTCGTCCAAGAGAAGCGTCTTTTCGTCGCGTGCGCCCAAAGCACCTGGCTCGAACTGATCGAAGTGCAGTTCGAGGGAAAGAAGCGCATGCCGGCTGAAGAATTCCTCCGCGGCCATCAACTCGCCACTGGCATGCGGCTGGGCTGACCGATGGAGCAGGTCTCTCCAGCCCGCGAAACTGCCTTCAACATCCTGCTGGAGATCGAGCGCCGCCGCCGCCTCTCGGACGATCTCACCCGCGGCAAGGGAATTCTCGCCATTTCCCACGCCCCAGAAGATCGAAATCTCACCTACGCGCTCATCACCGCGCTCGTCTTCGGCGTGCTGCGCTGGCAGATCGTCCTCGACGCGCACATCCGCCCGCTGCTTAAGCGCCCCAACGCAAAACTGGATGATGAAGTGCTGATCGCGCTGCGCCTCGGCGCGTTCCAGCTTGCATACATGGATCGCATTCCCGCCCACGCAGTCATCGACGAAAGCGTCGAACTGGTCAAGAAATCCGGCCACCGCTTCGCCTCCGGCATGGTCAATGCAGTTCTGCGCAAACTGGCCCGCGACCCTGCGCCTGCCTCAATCGCCCCGGAGATCGAAGCTCACCCGCAGTGGATGGTCGATCGCTGGACCAGCCTCTTCGGCCCCAAAACCGCAAGCGCGATCTGCCGCCACGATCAATCGCGGCCGGCGCTCGCCGCCCGCATCCACGATCCGCAAACCGAGACCGAACTCGCGCTGGCCGGCATCGTCCTCGCCCCCGGCGCGCTGTTACGGGCCGCGCGCAGAATTGTCTCCGGCGACAACCTCGGCGTCACGCCCGCCTTCCGCGAAGGCCGCGTCCGCATCCAGGACGAAGGCTCGCAGCTCGTCGCGGAGATCGCCGGGAAGGGAACTGAAATCCTCGACTGCTGCGCCGCCCCCGGCGGCAAGACAATCATCCTCGCCGAGCGCAATCCGCAAGCGCGCATCATCGCTTGCGAAGTCAGCCCGAAACGTCTCGAAGCCATGCGCCGCCGTCTCGTGGCCTTCGGCGATCGCGTCGCATGCCGGCTCGCCGACGCCGCCACACTCGAAGACAGCGCACAACACGACCTCGTCCTCGCCGACGTCCCCTGCAGCGGAACCGGCACCCTCGCCCGCAACCCCGAGATCCGCCACCGCCTGCAACCGGAGGACCTCGCCCGCCAATCCGATCGCCAGCGAGACATCCTCGCCGCCGCCCTGCGCGCCGCATGCCCCGGCGGCCGCATCGTCTACTCCACCTGCTCGCTCGAGCCCGAAGAAAACGAGCACGTCATCGCCGCAGTGCTCCGCGACCACCCCGAGGCCCGCGTAGTTTCCCTCGCTGTACGCCTCGAAGAAATGCGTGCTGAAGGCATCCTCACCAACGAAGCTGCGACAAACCTTCCCACCTGCCTCACGCCGGAAGGCTACCTGCGCCTGTTTCCCGGCACATTCGGCACCGACGGCTTCTTCGTAGCGCTGATCGAGAAAACCGGAACGTGCTGAAGCCTCACTCCGGTCCCAGCCTCAACTCCGCATAATCGCGTCCCAGCACCGCGCACAGCGCCTCCACAACCAGTTCGTGGTCCGCTCGCATCGGCAGCCCCGAAACCGTCACGCTGCCTACGACCCCCGCACCCGCCACCGCCAGCGGAAACGATCCGCCATGTGTCGCGTAATCCGCAACCGCCAATCCCTGGCTCTCCGCCAGCGTCTGTCCCTTGGCCTTCTCCCTGATCCCCGCCGCGTACGAGCTGCGATGGAACCGCGCCACCACATTGCCTTTTCGTCTCACCCACTCGGGATTGTCCGGCGTCGTCCCCTCCATCGCCGCATAGAACAACGGCTGCCCAAACCGGCGCACATCGATCGCCACGGCCAATCCGCGTTCCTTTGCCATCGAACGGAGCCGCGACCCAATCTCCCAAGCCGTCTCCGCATCCAGCCGCTGCAGCACAAGCTCGCGTTCCTGCACGCCGATCTGTTCCAGATCCTCGCTCCACCCCATACCAATCCCCCCGCCTAGCTCAGCTTCTCTTAGCTCTCCGCCGCCTCTTCCAGAGGATTCTCCTCCACCACGGTATCTCTCGGCGGCACAATGCCAAGCCTTTCATAAATTGGCCGCATCTCGCGCCGGATCGCCGGAAGCCGCGTCCAGAACCACAGTGATGCCGCGATGCACGCCACGCCGCTCACCATCACGGTGCGCGGTGCGCCGATTGCGTGGGCCATGCCGCCTGCGAGCAGGCTCCCAAACGGCGCCATACCTACGAACGCCATTGTGTAGTAGCTCATCACGCGCCCGCGCATCGTCTCATCCACCAGCGTTTGCAGAATCGTATTGCTCGCGGTAAGGCCCTGCATCATACCGAACCCCGTCACGAGCATCACGCCCATTGAAAGCCACTGGTTCCGCGACAGCCCGAACGCAATCAGCCCCGCGCCGAAAATCACCGCCGCAATCGGGATCATCTTCGTCAACCCGCGCACCGACCTCCGCAGCACCAGCGACAACGCCGAAATCAGCGAGCCCACGCCTACCGCGCCCATCAAAAATCCAAGTGTGTGCGGTCCCCCATGCAGCACCCTCGCCGCGAAGATCGGCATCAGCACCGTGAAAGGCCACCCCATCAGGCTGATCACGCAAAACAGCATCAGGATGTTGCGAATCGGCAGCGACCCCCCAACGTACTGCCAGCCCTGCCGCATCTGGTCCAGCATGGTCGCGCCATGATGTTGTGGCTGCTCGTGTGCGATCCGCATCATCACGAGCGACGCGATCACCGCAATGTAGCTGATGCCGTCGATGAGAAAACACCAGCCTTCGTTCGTCGCCGCGATCACCACGCCCGCGAGCGACGGCCCGATCAGCCGCGCCAGGTTCACCATCGAAGAGTTGATCGCGATCGCATTCGACAGGTCGCCGCGCTCCTCCACCATGCGGATCATGAACGACTGCCGTCCCGGCATGTCGAATGCATTCACCACGCCCTGCATTGCGCTGAGCGCAAGAATCTCCGCGATATTGATGCGGTGCGATAAGGTCAACCACGCCAGCGCCAGTGACTGAACCATCGCCAGCGTCTGCGTCCAGACCAGCACTTTGCGCCGGTCGATGCGGTCCACCACAACTCCTGCGAACGGCGCCAGCAGGAACGTGGGAATCTGTCCCGCGAATCCGACCGTGCCCAGCAGCACCGCCGACCCCGTCAGCCGATACACCAGCCACGACGTCGCCACGCGCGTCATCCACGTGCCGATCAGCGATATGCTCTGCCCGCCAAAAAATAACCGGAAATTGCGATGGCGAAGCGCCCTCCACGCGTGCGAATAAGCCGCGACCCGCGACAGGCTCGAAGTCTGCGACAGCTCAGCGGCGGGCCCGCCGACCTGCGCGCCTGTGTGCTCTTGCGGCTCTTGCCTCATGCTTCCGTCTTGGATGCGCGAGCCCCGCTCATTGGCGCGCTCATTTCGCCACCGTGAGCCTTACTTCCATGCTCTGGTCAACGCGCATGCCCGGCCCCGGCTGCTGCGCAGTCACGGTGCCTAGCGCGACTGGCGCCTGCATCGGCGCATTGCCTTGTCCAATAGCCGGCACATGAACATCTTCGTAATCCGGCGTCGCAGACTTTATGCCCACGCGCTCCAGCGCCGCTTCGGCGCTCACGATCGGCATCCCGATGAGGTTGGGCATCACGTATCCGTCCGGCGCTTCTTCATTGGGCGCGGCCACCAGCAGGTTCACACTCGGCCCCTCAATGCCCTGCGCGTGCGGCGCCGGATCCTGCGCCAGCACCACGCCCTCCGGAGCGCCCGTGTACGGCAGTTGCGCGGTAGTTCCCACAGCCAGCCCGACGCGCCGCAAATTCATCGCCGCCACGCGCTCATCCACGCCCACCGCGTATGGCACTTCCACCTTTTGCGGTCCCAGGCTCTCTGACACGCGCACGCGCCACTCACGGCGCACCACGGTCCCCGGCGCGGGCGACTGCGTAAGGATGTGTCCCGCGGCCACCTCCGACGAATAGTAGCGGTTGTCCACTTCCAGGTTCAGGCCCAGCCCCGAGGTCTCGCTGCGCGCGTCGGCTACCGTCATTCCCTTCAGCGACGGCACATCGACCTCCGCGCCGTGAATGGCGAAGTGCATTGTTGTAATCGCCGCCAGCAGTCCCGCGAGCACAAGCAACATCACCAGCGACGCAGCCCGAAAGAAGCGCACCAGCGGATGCGTGCCGCGCCAGGCGCTGGTCATGCCGTGGGCTCCCCATCGGGATAGACGATTTCGTACTCCACCGTCGCCGCCTTCTCCAGCATCTTTGACACGGAACAGTACTTATTCTTCGACAGCGCCACGGCGTCCTCAACCGCCTTCCGACTCAGCTTTCCGCGCACCGCGTATGTCAGCTTAATTTTCACAAACACGCGCGGCGGTTCCGCCGCCTGCTCCGCCACCGCGGAAACGCGCAGTCCGGTCAACTCCTGCCGCTTCTTCTTCAGGATCGAAACAACATCCACCGATGTGCAACTGCACAGCGCCATCAGAACAGCTTCCATCGGGCTCGGCCCGTGTTTGTGTGCCGCATCGGCATCGAAAAGGACCGTGTTTCCGCTCTCCGTCACGCCTTCAAATACATCGTCGTGCTTCCAGTCACTATGAGCAATCATTGCGGACTCCAACTATGAGGTTTACCGGCTCCGGTCACCCTCAGTGGTTGAGTTTAAATCTTTCGGAGTGATCACCGCGTGTTATCCGTCATCGGCTCGGGATGAATCGTTACGCGATACACCTCGGGGCACTCGAGCTTGAAGCGGTCTTCGAGCGCCGTGATCACCTCATGCACCCGCGCCATACTCAGGTCGTCAGGCAGCGTGCAGTGACACGCAACATCGATATGATCCCCGGCCCGCCGCACCGCGATCTCGTGCACGTCCGCAATCTCTTCAAATTGCCGCGCCGCAGAACGAAGCGCCTCCTCGATGCGCTTGTCATCCTGCAGCACTTCCTCCGGCTGTTCTATAGTGGCCGGCTCGCTCTCAATGTGCGTCAGCACGGAATCGATCTCAGGCGCCTCACGCAGGATCTCCGCTTCCATCGCCGACACAAAGCTGTGCGCTTCGAGCAGCGGCATGTTTTCGTCCAATTCCACGTGCTGCTCCACGCGCAGTCTTCCGTGGTGCGATTGCACGCTCAGCTCATGCACCGTCACGTTGTTGCGCGCGGCTACGGCGCGCACGCGGTCGAACACGCTCTCCGCCCGCTCCTGGCGCGGCACCGTGTGGATCACCACGTCGGCCTGAGGCAACTCGCGGTGGACCGCGTCCGTGGCCGCCTTCACGAGCTCGCCCGTATGCTCAAACGTCATGCGGCGCGGCAACGCCAGCGTCAGGTCGGCAAAATAAGACGGCCCCGACCGGCGCACGCGCGCCTGTTCCACCGCCAGCACGCCCGGCACGCGTTCCACCTGGCGAACAACGCGTCGCCGCGTCTCCACCTGGATCTGATCGGTCAGCGCGCCTACGGCTTCGCGCGTAAGTTTGAGCGTGATGCGCAGAATCATCACGGAGACCGCGATGGCTGCAACCGGATCCGCAAACCGCAGCCACGGAATCCTGTAGGTCGATCCCAGCCAGCTCGCTCCCAGTCCCAGGAGCACGGCCACCGTCGCCCAGATGTCCGAAGCAAAGTGGAACGCGTCGGTCGCAAGCGCCGGAGAGCCCGTGCGCTCGGCCACCGCGCGCAGGTCTCGCGACCGCCAGTAATCCACGACAATGGACGCAACCAGCACAAGCGCCGGCCAGATCGAGTGGCGAATCTCCACGTTTTCGCGAAAAATGCGCTCAATCGCTTCGTAGATGATCCACGCGCATGAGATCGCCATCAAGCCGGCTTCAACAAACGCGGAGATGTTCTCCACCTTGCCGTGGCCGTACGTGTGGTCTTCATCGGCAGGCTTGTCTGAGACGCGCACCGAAAAGAACGTAAGCGCCGCGCCCGCAAGATCGAGTCCCGAGTGCGCCGCGTCGGACAATACGCCCAGCGATCCGGAAAGTATTCCCGCGGCGAGTTTCAGCCCCGTCATGGTTCCCGCCGCCAGCATCGAGTGCAGCGACACGCGCCGCTTTTCCGCGGAACTTTCGGCGAGACTCTGTCCGGAGGAGCTCATTCGAGTTCAGCCTACTATGCAGCGCGGGAGCCGGTATACAGCCCCGCGATGCCGAATGTGTATGGCTCCCACGCGCACTCGGCATAGCCCGCCGCGCGCATCAGCGCCACCATCTCGCCGGGCTGCGGAAAGTTGCCCACCGATGCCGGCAGGTAGTTGTACGGCCCGTCCTTGCCGCAAATCAGCCGTCCAACCGCCGGAAGCACGCGCCGGAAATAGATCGCGTACGCCTTCCCGATCAGCCCGCCGGGCTCGCTGAAGTCGAGAATCCCGAGTTGCCCGCCAGGCTTGAGAACGCGATAGAACTCCTTGAGTCCCGCCTCATAATTCGCCAGGTTGCGAAACCCGAACGCCGTCACCACCAGGTCCAGAGAGCCGTCCCGCAGCGGCAGGCGCAGCGCATCGGTCTCCATCGCCACCGCGCCCGCGCCCCCGAACTTCAGCGCGCCGCGTTCGAGCATCGCACGCGCAAAATCCCCGGCGAGAACGGGCCGCGCCCCACTCGGCCTATGCCGCAGCAGCGCCATCGTCATGTCGCCTGTGCCGCAGCAGATGTCCAGAATCGCCGCATCCGGGCGGCCAAGCACATCGCGAAATCGCCGCGCCGTCCGCCGCCACCACAGACGGTCCACATTGGCCGAGAGAACGTGATTCAGAAGGTCGTAGCGCGGAGCAATCGAGTTGAACATCTGCCGCACGGCCTGCGATGCGCTGGACTCGTCGTGTGCGCCCTCGGGTTTCGCGCCGGTCACTGCCATTATGGGTGCCGCTCCGCCGCGCGCCCCAGCATGTATTTCGCCGCTGCCTCCAACTCTGCAGCGGTCACATCCTCCACTACGCCCGCGTCGCCAATGCCCACAGGCAACACGAATCGACGCACACCGCCCACGTTCTTCTTGTCTGCGCCCGTTGCCGCCACCAGCTTCGCCGCGCTCAGTTTGATTCCCGGCAGCGGCCCATACAGTTGGATAAGGCTTTCCATCCGCTGCGCCTGACCGCTTGTAACGGTTCCGCGATGTCTCGCGATGTGCAGTGCTGCTACCATGCCCCAACCCACAGCTTCGCCGTGCAGCAGAGCCTTATAGCGCGTCACCTGTTCGATCGCGTGCCCGAGCGTGTGCCCAAAATTCAGAATCATGCGCAATCCGCTCTCGCGTTCGTCGCGATTCACCACATCGGCCTTCATCCGAATAGACGCGGCGATCACCTTCTCCAGCGCCTTCGCGTCGCGCCCCAGCACATCGCCCACGCGCTCTTCCATAAAGCGCACCAGGCTCCTGTCGCGAATAATGCCCGCCTTTACGCTCTCCATCAATCCCGCGCGCAGCTCGCGATCCGGCAACGTGCCCAGCACGCCGATATCCGCGAACACCGCCAGAGGATGATGAAAGCTTCCTACAAGGTTCTTTCCCTTGGGCAGGTTTACGCCGGTCTTGCCGCCGACCGACGAGTCCACCTGCGCCAGCAGCGTGGTCGGCACCTGTACATACGGGATCCCGCGCATGAAGATCGATGCCACAAATCCGCCCACGTCGCCCACGATGCCGCCGCCGAATGCGATCAGCATCGATCCGCGATCGCCGCCCGCGGCAACCATCTGTCGCAGCAGCTTCTCCACGCTCGCCATTGTCTTATGCTTCTCGCCCGCCGGCAGAAACAGCGCGATGGGCGGCTCCGCAAACGAGCTCGTGAGCGTTGCGCCCCACAGCGCCCAGATCTCCGGCGAAGTGAGAACAAACACGCGTCGCGGCAGGCGCCCTGCTACGCGCTCGATGCGCGGCGCCAGCGTGGCCAGCAGGTTGGTTCCCGCCACCACATCGTATCGGGCCGAAGGGGTCTCTACTCTTATGGTCTGCACGCTGCTTTTATCGTAAAGCACGCGCATCCGCACGCCGGTTTGCGCCGGCGCGCGGATTGTCACGCATAGGGATCATGCCCTTTTACGCGTAGTTCGAGTGCGCGTCTTCACCCAGCTCCGGCGCTCCGCAGTAGAAGCTCGCATAGAGCTCACGCACCGTCGGGTAACATTCGCAGGCCACATTCTCCAGGCCCTGGGGGTCGGAGATGTGGATTCGGCCCCTGCTGTACTGGATGAGCCCATTGCGCTGCAGCTCGCCAGCCGCTGCAGTCACAGTCGTGCGCCGTGAGCCCAGCATCACCGCAAGAAACTCCTGCGTCAGCAGGAATGTGTCGTTCTCCATGCGGTCGCGTACCATCAGCAGCCATCGCGCCAGCCTGGGCTCGGCCTCGTGCAGGCGATTGCAGCCCGCCAGCTGGCCCAGGATCGCGCTCTGGCTTTGCACGCCCTGCAGTACGCAGTCCCTTAGCTCCTGGCTTTCCAGGAATTCCTTTTGCAGCTCCTTGAACGGCATTCGCAATGCTGTACTTTCCATGTGCACGATGCAGCGGTTTGGAATGCGTGCTCCTCCAAGAAGGTGAAAGCTCTCCACCAGGCCCTCGCGGCCCCATATTCCTACTTCCGTGCTGCCGCCGTTGGCCATTGTGATCACGATGGAAGCTACGCCCGAGGTGAGAAAGTGCGCGTACTTAGGCGTCTCATCCGCCTCGTACAGTACCTCCCTCGGGCTCAACGTCACAGTTCGCATTCGCGCCAACAAGGAGGCGCGATAACCAGGAGATAAGGCTCCGAGCAATAAGTTCGAAGGCTGACCAACCATTGAAAGTTTCGTCCAGTTCATCATGTGCAGAGGGCCCCAAAAACCTACTTCTTCTTCGATGCACTCTTTGCACTACGGGGAATTTGACCGTGTCTTTGAGAGGGGATTATTTCATTCGAAAACACGAGGAATGTGTCCGCTAGTAGACATAAGTTAAGGAATTTCTATCGCGCACAGTCCGTCGTGAGGAGAGACTCATAAAGTTAAGGGGAGAGAATTTTACTCGTCGTCCTGCCGGTATCTGCGCCATCGTGTAAATCCCTTTGGGTTATTTTTGGACTTCCAGGCAACGAAAAACGGGCGCATGCACTCCGGGCATTTCGGCAAAGCCGTCCTCTCTGCGCATCTTCTGAATGCCCCTCCGATCCCTGTCCCCAGACCACCACTTTGATAGCCTCAAAACAATGGCTCCTGCTGAGCATTGTGACTTTCTTGTAATGGGTGCGGGTGTTGCCGGCCTTCGCGCCGCGCTTGATCTTGCCGCCGATGGAAATGTACTCGTCGTCACCAAGGAGTCGGTGCGCGAGTCGAACACGCACTACGCGCAGGGTGGCATCGCAGTAGCCGAGCCCGAATCCGACGACATCGCGTTGCACCTCGACGACACCGTTGGCGCAGGCGATGGCCTCGTCTACCGGCCCGCTGCAGAAGTGCTCGTCGGCGAGGGGCCGATGCGCGTCGCCGAGCTCATCGAGTGGGGCGCGCGATTCGATCGCGAGAACGGCCGGCTCATGCGCACCCGCGAAGGAGCGCATTCGCGCCCGCGCATCCTTCACGCCAACGGCGATGCCACTGGCGCCGAAATCAGCCGCCTCCTTGCCGAAATGGCGCGAACCCACAACTCGATCCACTTTGCCGAGTGGACCAGCGTCACCGGCCTCGTCGTCGAAGGTGGCCGCGTCATCGCAGCCGATCTCCTCGACCGCGACAAGGGCGCCAGCCGCATCTCTGCGCGCGCCGTGCTCGTCGCCGCCGGCGGGGCGGGCCAGGTCTACTCCGACACCACCAACCCCGCAGTGGCCACTGGCGACGGCATCGGGATCGCAGCCCAGGCCGGTGCCGAACTCGCCGACATGGAGTTCTACCAGTTCCATCCCACGGCCTTCTCGATGCCCCGCGCGCCGCGCTTTCTCCTCTCTGAAGCGCTGCGAGGCGAGGGCGCGTACCTGCGCAACCACGCCGGCGGGCGCTTCATGGAGCGCTACCACCCGCGCCTCGAGCTCGCTCCCCGCGACGTGGTCGCCCGCGCCGTCGCCCGCGAGGGCATGGGCGAATCACCCGCCGAATCGCTCCCCGTCTACCTCGACATGCGCCATGTCCGCGGCGTTGATCTCCAAAAGCGCTTCCCCGGCATCAGCGCCTTCCTCTCGAAGTACGGCCTCGACCTGCACCGCGACCTCATCCCCATCCGCCCCGCAGCGCACTACCTCATGGGCGGCATCCGCACCGACCTCGATGGGCGCACCACGGTGCGCGGCCTCTACGCCGCCGGAGAAGCTGCCTGCACAGGCGTACACGGCGCGAACCGCCTCGCATCAAATTCGCTTCTTGAAGGCCTCGTCTTCGGCGCGCGCGCCGCAAAGGCTATGCTCGCCGACGCGTTACCGGCTGAAATCGTAGATAACGTCCCGCCTGGTCTTGCTGTACTCGATCGAGGCAACGAAGAACTGGTCGATGTGTTCGTCCACCAGTTGCAGCGCAGCATGTGGGCCCACGCCGGCTTGCTTCGCGATGCTGCCAGCCTCAACGAAGGATTCGCCGCTCAGGTGGAGTGCGAACTGGGCGCCGCCCATTGTCTTCAGAAGGGCATGCACAGCCGAAGCCTGTATGAAGCCTCCGCTCTGGCGCGCGTCGCCAACGCCATCCTGCACTCCGCCCTCGCCCGCACCGAAAGCCGCGGCGGCCACTTCCGCACCGACTTCCCCCGTCACGACGACGAGCACTTCCTCAAGCACTCCATCTTCGGCCGCGGCGACCAGGTTGTCTTCGAGACGTGGTAGCGCTTCGTGAAACGCGATCACTAACCAATGACCGTTGCCCTTCTGACCTCTGATCACTGACCCCTGACCACTGGCTTACGGCACCGCTACAATCGCCGTCGCCTGCACTGGGTCCGTGCCCGTCGCTGCAGTCGCACCGGCATCCAGTTTTCCCGGCGTGGTCTTGTCGAAGGTAAAGGTGCTCAAATCCGGGCTCCCGCTCGAGTTCACCGCCAGCACATACGTTGACGTGCTGTCCATCGCCAGCCCCACGGTGCTGTCTCCCGCGTTCACCGTATTGATCAGCGTCCCCAGAGAATACACTCCGCCCGTCGAGGACACGGGATAGCCGGTGATGTTCCCCGGCGTCTGGCCGCTCACCGTCTTGTTCGCCACGTAGACATAGTTCGCTGTCGCCAGGATCGCCGAAGGCCCGATCCCCCCGGTTGAGTACGGCGAGCCCGACACCTCGGTGCCGATGCCTGAAGCGCCGATCGGGAACACCCGCAACCCGCCCGTCTGCGTGACGTTGTTTCCGGTGATCGCCACCGTCTCGCCCACATAGAGCAGCCGCTCGTTGGGATCCACGGCCACTGCCGCCGCTGCGCCTGTGGTGTTCTTTGTCGCAATCACGCTTACCACCCCGAATGGGTTGGCGTTGGCGCCCGAGGCCGTAAATGGAATCACGGCAGTGCCTCCCGAGCCCATCGCCACAAACACCCGGGGGGTCGCCGTGCCCGAGGTCGATAACGCGATCTGGTTTACATCGGTGTTGGGCAGGTTAACCGGCTGCTCGGTGCGCGTCGAGTCCACCAGCCCCGTCGTCGTCGAAACCGGAATTGCGTCCAGCACTCCGGTTCCGCTCGTGGACTCCAGTAGCCAGGTTCCCGTTTCATCCACGGCCATGGCGGTCGGAATATCGCTGCTGATCACCTGGCCGTTATTGAGCAGGGTCGGCGTGCCGCCCGAGCCGATGCTGAAGGCCACTATGCCTCCACCTGTGCTCACGTAGAGAAATCCGCCCGTCGGCGCAACGGCCATCGACAGAGGCGCTGCGCCGAGCGTTACCGGCGTTCCAGTCACTGCCGTCGGCGTGGTCGCCCCTGACGCAAACGAAAATCCCGCCAGCTTCTGGGTGCCAGAGTTCAGCACGTAAAACACACCGCTTGCGGCGCCGGATCCGGTCCCTCCCGTGCCTGAAGAGGCGGGCGGATCCCAAAAGCCCTTGCACCCCGCCAGCCCTGTCGCAATCGTTAACAACACCGCGGCAGCCGGCGCGCCCAGTGCCCACTTCAAGCCTTTCATTCCCGCTCCTTAGCCGATGCGCGGCCAGCCTTGCGAACCGGCTACGGCGCAACAGGAAAACACCTATATAGCCTACCGCCCGCCGCGCTTTTGTGTCGCGCGGCGGGCGGTAGTCCCGCAACTCAAGGACGCAATGGTCTTCCCCTTCGCTCAGGCTGGCCCCGGAGCCTGAGCCGGGCTGCGGCGGGCATTGCCGGCCCGGCTTGGTGTGGCTTGCCAGGCCTTTGCTACTTCATCCCCGGGCCGCTGTTCGCTCCCCGTTCGCCGTTGTTCGCAGCGGCGAGCGCCAGCTCCATCTGGCTGCCCTGCATAATTTTCACGTCGCTCGATTTCGTCGACACGAAAACACCCGAGTTCCTGCTCGCCACGCTTGAGTGCAGATCCACGTTTTTCAGGGCGCCGATCTGGTCCACTCTCGTCTGCTGGTCAGTCCAGTTATTGGTGTTTCCATCCGCCTCGGTGATCGCCGTGCTGTCCTGGGGAATCGGCGATCCGCTCGTCGTCAGCCCCTCAGGCGGATACAGCTGCATGATGGTGGCGTGGACGGGCACCGAGCTTCCGTTCTTCAGCTTCGCCTCGGTAAATTGAACCGCCAGCTTTGACGAGCCCTGTTCCTGCATGTCGTCGGTGGTCACTTTGCCGACAAACAGTGTGCCCTTCGGCAGCTCCGGCCCGTTCTTCAGGTGTACGGTCCTCTGCAGCTTCGCCTCAAACTGCGATCCCTGCTGATCCTTCTTCGCATCCAGCGGCTTGGTCAGCGCCACGGTAGCTCGCACCATCTCGTTCGCTTCCTGGCCTCCAGCCCGCCGGGTCGCGCTGTTCTGATCCTGGGTGCCCTGATCCGCGGGTGTCTGTGAGCGCGCCAGTCCGGGCCATGCGATCGCGAGAGAAACCGCTGCTACTGAAAATGCCTTCGCAAAACCATGTTTCATAAGCCAAACTCCTCAACACGTGCATTTATCGAAGATTCCAGCCGATCCTTTGAAAAAGAATCTCCCATTTGGCCTTGAAGCCGCCTGTGTCATTGAGGGTTGTTTGTTGTTGTGCTTTGGCCGGAAGGCGTGAACGTAAGAAGCGTGTCAAATTTCAGAAGTCTGATCACTGGTCCCTGGTGCCTGGTCCCTGCCTTTCCAAACCATCCTCGCCGCCACCACGTCCTCGATCGCCATTCCCACTGATTTAAATAAAATGCGCCGGCCCCGTGGCACATCGGCTGCGCCCTTTCCCGCCAGGATCTCCCCGATCTCCGCCGCCACGCGCGCACCAGACAGCACAACATCCCCCGCTTCCCGCTCGACGTTCTGTCGCGACTCCGCCACCACCCAGCTCGTCCCCATTGCCTCGTCGTCGAGTTCGCGCAAACTCGATCCCACCGCCCCGACGGCCAGAACCACCGCATCCGGCCGCAGCCAGCGCCCCATCAGCACCGGTTCCGGCGAAGCGGTCGCTGTCAGCACCACGTCCGCCCCCGCCGCGTCCTCAATCGCCACAGCGCGCGCGCCAGATTCGCTGGCCAGCATTGCCGCGCTTTCCTGCCTGCGGCTCCAGACCCGCACATCCTCAAGCCCCGGCCGCACTATCCGCAGCGCCCGCAGGTGCGCCCGCGCCTGAACCCCTGCCCCTAGGACTCCCAAACTCCGCACGTCCTTCCGCGCAAGCACATCCAGCGCCGTGGCTGACACTGCCGCCGTACGCATCTCCGTAACTAGCCGCCCATCCATCACCGCCAGCGGCTCGCCCGTTTCGCGGCTCAGCAACTCGATCAACGCCATGTGCGTGGGTAACTCCCGCTCAGCGTTGGCGGCGAAGAACGTGACCGTCTTCACCCCCATCACGTCCCGGTAAATCACCGGCATCACCGCGAACCACCCGTCCCGCGTGCCTTCCGCATTTCCAGCTCGCAGAATTGTCCTCGCCGGCTGCTCCACCCGTCCCGCCGAGTAGTCGATCAGCGCCTCCCGCATCGCCGGAATCAGCGCCTCGTACGTCAGCAGCCCGCGAACTTCATCCTCGGTGATGTACATGTCCAATCAGGGTAAACCGCAAGATCAGCATTCAAGCAACTCTGTCGCCTACCGGACGCATCGTACTCGGCAGCCAGTTTTATTTGAGCCAGCCAGGAGTGCGTCGTGAGTGCAGCATTCAGTTCGGGCGTCACCGAGCGATTGCAGGAAAGCGCCTATCGAATCGGGCAGCGCGTGCAATTAGAGGGTTGTGAAAACGAGTTCATTGTGGTCAACGTAGATGACCAGACGGGGCGTCTCGAGCTCCTCCAACTCCGTCCCACCGGACGCATCGAGAACGTCCCAATTCACGCAATTCGCCCGCGGACAGACGGCGGTCCTCAATTGGTTTCCGGGCCTCGGAAAAAATGACGATTCGTCCCTTCGTAGACGGTTCCCCTACCCTCAGCGTTCTCAAGCTTTCTCCCCCAGAGAAGGGCGCGGCGCTTCGTCGTCGCGCCTCCCACTCCGAAGGCGCCTCCGGCGTCGAGAAAGTCGTAGATCGCGTTCTGCCCGCGCCCGATCCGCTTGCGATCCGCGTGCCCCGCATCCGCGAGCGCGTCCGCGTCGACGGCCACGCCGATCCGTTCTTCGTTATCTATGTGGATACGCAGCGGCAGGTAGCCGACCTTGTATGCGCCCGCCGCGTAGGCTTCACGCTCGAGCAGGTCCCATTCACTGCCATCCGCCCAGCCGAAATCGAGCCCGAGGAGCCCCGCCGCCAGTAAGAATCGCTCGTCAGCCCGCACTCGCCAGGGCAGGCCTGTCGAAAACCGCCGCCGGGCTCAGCGCCAGCCTCACCACCGTCACATCATCTTCCTGCCCGAATCTCCTCACCGTCTCTGCAATGGTCTCGGCCGGCTGCGTCGAAATTGCCGCCGTTCGGTCGAACCCGAACAGCGCTCCCTCCGCATTCCGCGCCTCCGGCACGCCGTCGGTCAGCAGCGTAAGCTCTTCCCCCAGTCTCAGTTCAAAGCCCGAGTCTGCGTACGTCGCCTTCGCCTCCAGGCCCAGCGGGAATCCGTTCTCGAGAGCGAGTTCCTTCCCGCTGAGATAAGGCGCAAGATGTCCCGCATTCGCCGCCGTGAGTCTTCCATCCGGGTCGGCGCGCAGCACCAGGCACGTCGTAAATCCCCCGTTCGACCGTGCCATCATCCGCTGGTTCATGGCCTCAAGAATCTCCGACGGGTCCTGGGAGAAGTGCGCCAGCGTTCGGAATGTCCCCACCAGCAGGCTCACTGTCATGGCCGCGGGCATGCCCTTGCCGCTCACGTCCCCGATCGCGATAAGCGCCCCTCCATCCTCCAGCGCAATCACCTGGAAAAAGTCCCCGCCCACCTGGCTTGCAGGCTGGTACACAGTCTCCAGCGCAAATCCTGGAATCCTCGGTATCTCCGATGGGATCAGAACGCTTTGCACTGCGCGCGCCGCTTCCAGCTCTGACTCCAGCCGCTCCTCGTCCCTCCGGCTTCGCGCGTACGCCCGAACTAGAATCACCAGCACGGCGAACATCTCAAAGTCGCCGGCAAGTTGAAATGCGCCGATCGTGAAGGGCCAAGTGATCGTGCTGTTCAGGAACCCCGATATCCACGCTGCTGACGCAGTCGCGCCGAGCACAGGAAGACTCACGCCGGCCCGCATAATGTTGCAGGCAAGCATCAGGCAGTTGGGCACCAGCAAAAGCGGCGCATCCGGATGCCCGCGGCGCGCGCCCACCCAGAGCATCCCCACCACGCATACCTGCGCCAGCATCCCCGTAAACGCGGTGGCTCCGAAGCCCAGGCTCCCGGAAGGGTCAAACACAAACCAGAGCTGCACCGCCGCGCCCGTGACAAAGAGAACAGCCGCGCTCCAGAAGAGCCGTCCCCAGCGCTGCCGCAGGAACAGCGCGTAGAACACGATCTGGAGAAAGGCGGCAAGCAGGTTCGTGATCACATATGCTGAGTAGCCGCTGGTCCACGGTATCGCCAGGAAGCTCGCGCTTACGTCGAGCGCGGCAAACGCAGCCCAGAACCCCTGGCTAAGGCCCCACCAGAGGTACTCGCGCTCGCGCCTCCGGAGCAGAAACAGCCCGATCCCCGCAAGTGCGGTAAGAGCGTCGATGAAGACGTCGAAGATTGCCGCCGCATTCCGCCAGAAGGCATGGTGGATCTGGAGTTGCCGCCAGTTCGCGACCACGCCGGCCGCTCCAATGCGCGGCACGGATAAAAGTCCCCCCGTGGTCAGGCCGGCAAGCCCGGGCCAATGCCACACCCGTATGGCAATCACCAGCGGTAGGCCCCCCGCGCTCTCGCTTGCCGGTATCGGAAAGAGCACATTGTTCTCCACAACGTACTTCGCGTGTGGCGGCATGCCTCCGATCCCGCCAATGCGCTGCCCATCGGCGAACACCTCGCAACTCTCCCCCACGTTCGGCAGAAAAAGCGCCATCGGACCCGCATCCGGAGGCAAAAGGATCCGCACCCGGTACCATCCCACACCGCCGTAACGGCGGTATCCCTGCATGGACCATGGCTTCCCCGCCTCCAGCAGCGGCCATCCGGAATCATCGAACCCGGCGCTCGCCCAGGCCGCATCGTCGCCTGCATGGAAACGCCACGGCCCCGCAAGCTCCGTTATGGACACGTGATCCCGGGCCATGTCGACGACCTGGCCGGAAAGGGACACCGATGTAGAAATAAGGCCGAGAAGAAACGCGGCAACTCGCAGACGCATGTTCTACCCTCGTGAATTGCGGCGATCATTTCACGCGAACAATTGCCGCGCAAGCTGAAATTAGTTGGGTCGCCCGTTCCCGCTCTGCCGCCGCCGGAACCGCTCGTCCACCGGCTTCCGTCCCTTGAACCCCGAGTCCAGCGTGTGCCAGTGCTCAATCGACGGCTCGCCCATCCGCCAGCACAGCAGCACCACCTCGTCTTCCAGCTTGAACGGAAAATCCAGCAGGCCCGTGTCCAGGTCCTTCACCTGCACGCCGATCGAGTCGATCTCCGCGATGCTTTCCCGCACCCGCACCAGGTGCGACTCCATCTCCGCACGCTGCCTGGCTACGCTCGAGAGGTCCACCTTCATTCCCCCTGAGAGGTAGATCCGGCGCGTCAGCTCTGCCAGTTTGCTCTCCACTTCGTCGGCGGCCTGCTTGCCCGCAAGGGCGCGCTTCAGCAGCGATTCCAGCACCGGCAGCAGGGACTGGGCTTCATCGAGCGTAAAGGTTTTCATCTGATTACCACTTCTAGAATAAGAAAAAAATCCCTCACCGAACAAGTTTCCTCTGCAGAAACAGACCCATGCGCCGAAGGGAAGATCAAAAGCTGTGCAGAAGGAACTCTCGCGCGCTCGAGAGAACCATCTCCTGCGCAGCACGATCCGGCAGCATCCGCGCAATCTCGACAGCCCCCGTCATCGTTGAAAAAATTACGAAGAAGGCGCGCTCCCTGTCGCTGCCCCGGCGGCCCGGCATGAAGGGAACCATGCGGTCCTTATACTTCACAAGTTCGGCAAAGACCCGGCCCCTCATCTCCTTTCCGGCCCGCGCCATCTCCGGCGCAAGCGCAGGCAGCGGGCAGCCGCGCTCGATTTGGTCGCAGTATTCAAGGCTCAAATACGCCTTTACGATCGCCTTCCACCCCGGCTCACTGCGAGAACGCTTGGCGGCCTCCGCCAGTTTGTCGGCAATCTCCCCGAAGGCGTCGCGCAGCGACTCCAGCAAGAGCTCGTCCTTGCTTCCGAAGTGTTTGTAAAAGCCTCCGTGCGTCAGGCCCGTATCGCGCATCACCGCTGCAACGGCCGCGCCGTTCAGCCCCTCTGCGCGCACCCGCCGGGAGGCGTCTTTCACAATCCTCTCGTGGACTTCTGCTTTGTGCTCTGGCCGGTAGCGCATGTGTTCATCATAGGATGCGGAGCATCATCCCACGAAGCAGCCGGCCTCGGCTATTGAAAAAACCTTCTGAATCCATAGGATGACGATAATCATCCTATGCGGCAAAGGCCATCGATGGATGGCTGCAACTCAAATCAACACGGAGGTCTCATGTCCCCGCAAGCAATCTTCCAGACGCATCTCGTCCTGGGCTATGTTGCGTGCCTTGTCCTGTTCGGCACCTACATCCTGCCCAGGCTTCGATTGATGAGCCGTTTTGATGCTCATCGCGTCATCGCCGCGATTCACAGCTACCGCTTCTTCGGGCTTGTCTTCGTCCTTCCCGGCGTCGTCGGTCCCAACCTGCCCTCCAGTTTCGCCACATACGCGGCCTACGGCGATTTCGCCACCGGCGTGCTGGCCATTCTGGCGCTTCTCGCCGCGAGGATTCGTCCCCTGTTCTGGTCACTCGTCGTCGCTTTCAACATTGCGGGCATTGGCGACCTCCTCATCAACTACTACAACGGAATCCGTCTCGGCCTCGGTAATGTTTCCGGCCAGCTGGAAGCCGCCTATGGGATCCCCATCATCTACGTGCCGTTGCTCATGATCACGCACATCCTTGCCCTCTATTGGCTGGTGCGTCCGCGGCCCGCTACGGGCCCAGCGCTCACCGGCACGGCCGCCTGACTTCGGTCCGCATCAGGCCGCGCAGCGGATTATTCTCACACGGGGAGCGATTTCCTTTTTGAAAGCCGCGCCCCGTGATACCCTCGGACCCAAACCGAAGGAGGGGACATGACCCGCCTCGCCCGCGTTGCTCCCGAACTCCCCGCCGCCAGCCTTCAGTCCGCAATCGCCTTCTACGAGCGCCTCGGCTTCGAGACCGCAAGTCGGCTCCCCGGTCTCGGCTACGCAATTGTCGAGCGCGACGGAATTGCCCTCCATCTTTTCGAGGACAAAGTTCACCGCGCCACGCCCATCGGCGTGCACATCTTCACAGCCGACCTGACCGGTTTGTTCGAGGAATTTGAGGGTCTCGGCATTCGCTTCGCCCAGAAGATAGAGCGAAAGCCCTGGGGAAACCGCGACTTCCGCCTCCGCGATGACTACGGCAACGAGCTAAAGTTCACTGAGCCCCACACCGCCGAAGACGAGTGAACCCAGTGTTTAGTGATTAGTGGCTAGTGTTGAGTTGCTAGTGGTTCGTGGGTGTTAGTGGAACGTTTGAGCGCTATCCACTACCCACTAACTTCCAGCATCCGGTCCAGCGCCACCCGCGCCCAGTGCTTCACGCTCTTCCGCACCTCGATCCGGTTCACCACCCGCCCCTCGACAAGGTTCTCGAGCGCCCATGCCAGGTGCTGCGGGCTGATCCGATACATCGTCGTGCACAGGCACCCCGTGTCGTCCAGGGTGATCACCCGCTTGTCCTCGGCCGCAAACTGCTTCGCCATCCGGTTCACCAGGTGGATCTCCGTCCCCACCGCAAACATCGTTCCCCGCGGGGCCTCTTCCACCAGCGCGATCAGCCGCTCCGTCGAACCAAGCGCGTCCGCCTTCTGGCAAACCTCCCACCGGCACTCCGGATGCACGATCACCCTGATCCCCGGATATTTCGCCCGCACCGCATCCACGTGCCCGGGCAGGAACCTCTGGTGCACCGAGCAATGGCCCTTCCACAGCACCAACCGGCTCGCCTCAAACGCCGCGCGCGCTTGCCCGCCCTTAAGTGCCCACGGGTCCCACACCGTCATCTCGTTCAGCGGAATTCCCATCGCGCATCCGGTATTCCGTCCCAGGTGCTGGTCCGGCAGGAACAGAATCCGCTTCCCCCGCGCGAATGCCCACTCAAACGCCCTGCGCGCATTGGACGACGTGCACACCAGCCCCCCGCGCTCTCCGCAGAACGCCTTGATCGCCGCCGTCGAATTCATATATGTCAGCGGAACCATCCCCTCGGTCAGCCCCATCTGCTCGAGCGCCTCCCAGCAGGCCTCAACCTGTGAGATCTCCGCCATATCGGCCATCGAGCACCCGGCATTCAGATCCGGCAGGATCACCTGCTGCCCATCTCTCCCCAGCACGTCCGCGCTCTCGGCCATAAAGTGAACGCCGCAGAACACGATGTATTCCGCGTCCGTCTCCGCGGCCGCCTTCGACAGCTTGTAGCTGTCCCCGGTGAAGTCCGCAAACCGGATCACTTCATCGCGCTGGTAGTGGTGTCCAAGAATGATCGTGGTCGCGCCCAGCTTCTCGCGCGCTCGCGCAATGCGCGCATCCATGCTGTGATCGGGGAGCGCTAGGTAGTTTTCCAGGCTGCAGGAAGTCGCGGCGGACTCCGCCGCCGGAGTTTCATCGAGTAGAAGAGCCAAAGTATGCCGCCTTCAGTCCGTTGCGCCGGTCTTTAGGCTCCCGGACGGGGATGTTGAAAGCACCCAAGCTGCAGTCGACGCGCCGGCCCCAAAACCAGGCCTCCGTCCACGGGGATGTTGCAGCTCACCTCAAAAGCCGCAGCCCTCGAGCCCTTTCGCTCGTCAAACTTGCAGGCTACGCTGGCTTCATTGTAACGCAATCGCAACAGGCGGCGCCGGCCTCGGGTCATCCTTTGCCGGCAGGAGGAGACCGCCAATCCGCGATTCCGGAGCGACTTTTGATGAACGAACTTGAACAGGCACTGGTGGGCGAAAGCTACGCCGCGCCGCCATCCCACATCCTCGAAGCCCTTACCGAAGAACTTTCCCATCGCAGGCCAGCCGGCGCTCCCCACTCGATCTACGAAGAGCTCTGGCACATCGCATTCTGGCAGCGGATCACTCTCGACTGGATCGGTGGACCCGACTCGGCCGGCGGAATCGAAACGCCCTATCCCGCCAGCCCCGCCGACGGCTTCCCCACAGTTCTGGACATGGAGCGCGAGCCCTGGCCCAGTCTCTGTGAGCGCTTTTTCGCCGGAGCCAACGCCGGCGCAGCCGCCGCTCGCGACGAGCCGCGCCTCAACCAGCCCGTCCGTTGCCCCTCGCGCCCCGGGCATCCGGTCCGCATCATGTCCGTGCGCGACCAGCTCGAAAGCCTCGCCGCCCACAATGCCTATCACCTCGGCCGCATCGTTCTTCTCCGCCAGATGATCGGCGCATGGCCGCCCCCATCCGGCGGATTCAAGTGGTGAAGGACGTTCCTGAGCGCCGCTGTTTGTTCATGCCGCCGAATGCCAGTTATCATGAACCTTCATGGTCGCTCCGCCGCCAATTCAGGTTGCCAGCATCGGCATGGCCGATTCGATCATCCTCATGATTCTGGCCCTGGTGGTCTTCGGCCCTCGCCGCCTGCCCCAGATCGGCCGCCAGATCGGCAAGCTGATGTACGAGTTCCGCAAGGCCTCCAACGACTTCAAATTCCAGATGGAAGAGGAACTCCGCATCGCCGAGGATGCCGACCGGCGCAAAAAAGAAGAGGAAGAGCGGCAGCGCAACCTGGCTCTAACCGCCTCCACACAGCCGCCCAGCCAGACTATTGAAGCCGCGGCCGCGGTCGGAGCCGACGACCAGGCATCCGTCTCTGCACCGCCTCCCGCCGCCCCTGAATCCGGCTATCCGGAGACCGCTCCTTCTGGGGCTGCACCTGCGGCCGAACAGCACGCCCCTTACCCGCGCATCAACCCGCCAAGCACCGGAGAGCAGGTAGCCGCGACTAAACCCGGCACCGCATCTCAGCCGGAAACGGCCCCTGCCGCGAGCGGTTCATCCGAGCCGAATGTTGGAGCCGGCCAAAGCCCGAATGGAACTGGCTCGCAGCCCTCCCAGGCCTCGCCTGCTTCCGCGGATTCACCCACGGAGACGGTAACCCATCATGGCTAGCTCCGAGGGCGTTGTCGGCAAGGCGCGCGCCGCGGTCACCGAGCGCGCCGAACTCCCGGGCATGAGCCTCATGGAGCACCTCGAGGAGCTCCGTAAGCGCATCGTCCACTCCGCCATCTATCTCGCGCTGGGTTTCGTAGTGGCCTACTTCTTCCACGTCAGGCTCTACGGCTTCATCCAGGCCCCGCTCGACCGCCTCCACATCAAGCTCAACTACACCCACCCCATGGACCCGCTCAACCTTTACCTGCAGGTCGCGCTCATCGGCGGAGCCATTCTTGCCTCGCCCTTCATCCTCTACCAGGTGTGGCTGTTCATCGCGCCCGGCCTCTACCAGCGCGAGCGCCGGTTCGTCGTGCCCTTCATGTCGGCAACCGTCGGCCTGTTCCTCGCCGGCGCGGCCTTCGGATACTTCTACGTCCTGCCTGGCGCGCTCAAGATCCTCATTGTTGACTTCGGCTCGAAGTTCAACCCCATGGTCACCATCGAGGAGTACACGGGCTTTTTCCTGTCGATCATCCTCGGCCTGGGCATCAGCTTCGAGCTGCCGATTCTGATCTTCTTCCTCGCCATGTTCGGCATCGTCAGCCCGAAGTTCCTGTGGAAGAACATCCGCTACGCCATTCTGATCATCTTCCTGGTCGCGGCGATCATTACGCCCAGCCCCGACCCGTGGACCATGTGCATCTACGCCATCCCGATGCTGACTCTCTACATGATCGGAATCGCCGTGGCATGGTGGGTCCACCCCTCGCGCCGCAGAAAGAAAGAAGAGAAAGTAATCGAGGCGCGGTAAGAGCCGCAACAGAGCATCACCTCACATGCCGCCGAAATACTTCCGAATCCTCTGCGGAGCGCGTCACGGCGGTACTTCAGTACCGCCATCCTCCGCGCAGAAAGGACTTGGGCGTTAGCCACTGAGTCTTTCACATCGCCCGCGCGAGATTCATGAAGCAAGATATGAAGAGGGGATCGAGGTCCATCGAATGGGAATAAGGTTGCAATCCATCGCCGCCGCAACACTTCTGATGCTCGGGACGTCCACCCAGGCCCAGCACTTTAACGGCGAGCGCGCCTGGCAGTACGCAAAGGAATTCGTCGCAGTCGGCCCGCGCTGGCCCACGAGCCCCGGACACGCGAAGGCCGAAGCATTTTTGAAACAGCACTTCGCCCACGACCAGCTCGAAGAGGACACCTTCACCCCCGACACGCCGATCGGTCCGGTCACGCTGCACAACTTCATCGTGCGCTTCAACGGAAAGAAACCCGGCGTGATCGTCCTCGGCACGCACTACGAAACCAACTACCCGCTGCGCAACATCAACTTTGTCGGCGCAAACGACGGAGCTTCTACCACTGGCCTGCTGATGGCCATCGCCGACCAGTTGCGCGAGCAGACGGCGCACGGCCGCGAGCTCGACGGCTATTCGGTCTGGCTTGTGTTCTTCGACGGCGAAGAAGCGTTTGTGAACTGGTCGCAGTCGGACTCGACCTATGGCAGCCGGCACCTCGCGGCGAAATGGGGCCGCGAGGACACGCTGAAGAACATCAAGGCGTTCATGCTCGCCGACATGATCGGCGACAAGGACCTCGACGTCCAGCACGAAACAAACTCAACGGCGTGGCTCGTCGATCTGGTCCGCAAGTCGGCTCACAAGTTCGGCTACGACCGCTACTTCTTCCAGACCGAGGAGCCGGTAGAGGACGACCACTTGCCCTTCGTCAAGCGCGGTGTGCCGTCCATCGACGTCATCGACCTAGACTACGGCCCCAACAACAGCTACCACCACACCGCACAGGACACCCTCGACAAGATCAGCGCAAAGAGCCTGACGATCGACGGCGATGTGTTTATGGACACGATCAAACAGATTGACCAGCGCTAGCGGGGAATTACGATCACTCAAACACGCTTCAGATCAGCGATTAGTCTCTCGGATGTTCTTCGCCATCTTTACTAGGTACTCACGACCATCTGCAGACGCCAACTCAAGATACTCGTTCAGGTGTGGCGAGTTAAGCCGCTCAAGCACGTGTAGGGAAGCCATCCGCTGGTATTCATCTCTCGTGTTCCATGCCGCCACCACGAGTCTCTCAGCCGATTTGCATCCAAGGTCAGCCAAGGTCATCATGGCGCGTCTGCGCACGTACTCATTGGAATCAGTCGCGAAGTCCAGCAGCAGTTGCTCGGTCGCGTCTCTTACCGGCAACTCCCCCAGGCGGACCGCCAACTGCCACTTTGCATCTGGCTCTCCTTCGGCCGTCGAGAACGAAGCAAGCGCGAAAGCCTGCGATTCATTCAGGAGACTTGTCACAAGCCCTACCTCGTTATCCCTCGCGATAACGTAGAGCAACAGCTTCTTTGACTCTGAATCCCACGAATCTGACTCACTTTGGAGCAATGTCCTTGATGCCGTGTAGAGAGACTCCCAGTCTTCGTAGTTCGTCTCCCACTCACCAAATCGTTGCGCAGGGTAGGATCGTTTCGCCCACTCACGGAAATGCTCAACTGCATTATGCAGTTGTTCCTTTGACGTCATGTAGGAATCTTAATCCGCCAGAAAAGATGGGATGTTCCGAACGTAGAGCCCCATAGTTCCCGGTTTGTCGGGCACTCGGAAGTAATTCAGGGTCTGAGTTCCTAGAAACAACTGCAGATCCTTCGACTCCTCCCCTTCACTCCGTTCAGGGGTCGTCGCTCAGGAATACAGGCGGGGGAGCGGAGCCAAATGGCATTCCGAGATTGTTGGCGGTTGATCGCCCGCTCTTCCTTATGCCGTCCCTTCCCCCCAGCTCATCGCAGCCCGACCAGTCCGGTCACTGACTGAATCAGCTTCGCAGGGTCGTACCCGATGCCGTCCTTGAAGACCGTATCGACCTTCTCAATGTTCTCGATCTTCTCAGCCGGATTGCCGTCAAGCACGACGAGGTCTGCGGCCTTACCCGGCGCAATCGACCCGATCTCGTTCGCCTTTCCCATGTACGTCGCGCCGTTCAGCGTAGCGACCCGGATCGCCTCGAGCGGCGTGAACCCGGCCTGCACGAGCAGCTCGACATTCCGCTGATCGCCAAACCCCGGCACCACGCCGCCGTAACCGGTTGGATCGCAACCAGCCATCAGCAACCCTCCGGCAGCGGCGAAGGCCCGCTCGAACTTCATCTCCATTTCGAGCATCTTGTCGCGGGTGCTGCTCTCGGCCACCCGCGCGCGCGTCGCAAGATACTCCTTCGCCGCCTCGGTCGTCAGCGTCTTGAGCGCGGCGTTCTCCTCAAGCATTGGCGGCCGTCCGGGAGCGAATGTCTCGAAGATGGCAAGCGTGGACGTCACCGCGACGTGGTGCGCAACGAGCGACTTGATCATCGCGCTCACCTGAGGCCCGTTGACATCGATGTTCTTGTCCATGTAAGCCTCGACCGCCCGCGCGCTCGGGCACTCATCCGGCTTCTTCCCCGGAAAGAACTCGGTATCGACGGCAATCCCGTGTTCCAGGTTGTCGATTCCCAGCTCCGCCGCCTGCGTAAACCCGATGGAGCAGAGATGGCCGGTTAGTTTCAGCCCGTGCGCATGCGCGTGGTCGACCGCGGCTTTCAGCTCCGCGGCGGTAAGGTAGTTGTACGCCTTGAACGACGTCACGCCCTCCGACGCCCAATAGTCCACCGTCCGCGCCGCGTCGTCTGCGTCCGAAAGCTGGTGCATCTGAATTGCGAACGTTCCCTTGCCTTCGAGATACGGCCCGGTCACGTCCAGCCTTGGCCCCGGAATCTGTCCCGCGTCGATTGCCCGCTTCACCTCGAGATCCGTATAGGGCTCCAGGCTTCCGCCCGTCCGTGCCGTCGTCACACCTCCCGCAAGATAGAGCCGCGGCGCGCTGTCTGCCATTTCCCCATAAAGCGCCAATCCACCCGCCGGCCGGTCGGGCAGCGGATAGAACAGGTGCTCGTGCATACCCACAAGCCCCGGAATCACGGTCTTTCCCGTAAGATCCAGCACCTTCGCCCCTGCCGGAACCGACCCCTGCGCCGACATCGCCTCAACCGCCGTGATCTTGCCGCCGGAGATCACGACCCGCATGTCATCCTGCTGAGCGGCGCCCGTGCCGTCAATAACCCGCACGTGTTCCAGAACGATAGCCGGAGCATCGACCTTTACGAACTGCGCGAGCGGGTTTGCCTGCCGCTGAGCAAGGCCCGAAGTAGCAAGCACGAACTGAATGACAACGGCGAAAGATATTCGACGCGCAATAAGCATGGGCGACCGCCAGCGAAGCTGAATTGTGTGCAGCGTGTATAGAGTCAAATGGCGGTAAAACGATTGTCAACGAACAATTGAGACCGTTTGTTTTGCCAGTTTGGCGCTCCGCCCCTGTCATATAGCATCGACCTATGATCGGCGGCGCATCGTGGTCATGGTGGATCGGGTTCCATGTTGCGGTTGTCGTTCTTCTGCTGGTCGATTGGCTGCTGCCGGGCAACCGGCACGACTCGCAGCGAACGAAATGGCTGGCATGGCTGTGGACGGCATTCCTTGCGATTGCAGCGGCGGGGTTCGCCTTGTGGATCGGGCACGAGCAAGGTCGCGAGCTCGGGCTGCAATTCGTCACCGGCTATGCGATTGAGCTGTCGCTGAGCATCGACAACCTGTTCGTGTTCCTGGTCATCTTCCAGGGATTCAATGTCAGCACGCAACACCAGCACGAAGCCCTGACGTGGGGCGTGGTAGGTGCAATACTGCTCCGCGCGGTATTCATAGCGGTAGGCGTATCCCTTATCCACCACTTCGAGTGGGTGGTCTACATATTCGGCGCGATTCTGCTGTGGGCGGGGTGGCGCCTGGTGCGCGGCGGGTCGGCGCACGCAGCCATCCCCGGGTGGATCCGCCGCATGCAGAAACCCAATGGCTCGCTGCTGCCCGTCATCCTCGCGGTAGAAGCGACCGACGTGCTGTTCGCAATCGACTCCATTCCCGCCGTACTCGCCGTCACCCGCGACCCGTTCATCGTCTACACGTCGAATATCGCGGCGATTCTCGGGCTCCGGTCGCTCTACTTCGTCCTGGCCGCGCTGCTCGACCGCCTGCGGTATCTCCACTACGGCCTCGGAGCCCTGCTCATCTTTGTGGCCTTCAAGATGCTCACGTCGAAGTGGATCGACATGCCGATCACGCTTTCGCTGGCAATTATCGGCGGAATCCTCGCGGTGTGCGCCGTGGTCTCGGTCCTGGCGGGACCTAAAAAGCAGCCGGCAACGGACAGCAAATAGGGTGCAGGTGTTGAGTCCTGCGGGTCTCAGGATGAGACAGGCGCTGCTGAAGCGATGCTATCCTCAAATCAGCCACTGCTGTGCACTCGTACCCCCCAATTTCTCACGGTGCTTCGCACCTTCGATTCAGAGTCGCCGTTCTCTTCTACTTTGCCTTCCTCATCTCCGTCCTTTCAGGCTGCAGCCGATTCCACCAGCAGCAAAAGGAGATGGTCTACGTCTCGGCCCGCGAAATGTACCTGCACGATCGCGTGGCGGCGGTCTCGAACCGCGTAGCCGAGGTAACCAACGGCGAAGAGCTCCAGGTGCTGGAGCACGGTCGCCGGTTCCTCAAGGTGAAGACGCCTAAGAACGAGATCGGCTGGATCGAGGATCACGCGGTCATCGACGGCAAGACCTACGGCGACTTCATGCAAACCGCACAGCAGCACAAGGACGACCCGGTCGTGGCGACCGCCGTGATTCGCGACGACATCTACCTGCACCTGAAGCCGGGCCGCGACACCCAGCGGTTCTACCTTCTGCCCGCAAACGCAAAGGTGCAAATGCTCGTGCGCGCCTCGGTGGCAAAGGCCGCTCCGGGGCAACCGCACGCTCCGGCCGCACCAGCACAGCCGGCCGCTGCGGCGAAACCGGCCGGCGCAAAGGGTGCTTCGGTGCCGAAGCCCGCCGCGCTGCCCGCGGAACCCCCGCCGCCGGTAATGGAAGACTGGTGGCTCGTGCGCGACGCGCAGGGACGCATGGGATGGCTCCTCGGCAATCGCGTGGATATTGACGTGCCCGACGAGGTCGCGCAATACGCGGAGGGCCAGCGCATTGTGGGCGCATATGTGCTTACAACGGTGCACGACGACAATGCAAACCGCGACGTGCCCGAATATGTGATGGTGCTCGAGCCTCCCAAGAACGGGCTGCCATTCGATTTCGACCAGGTGCGCGTCTTCACGTGGAGCAGGAACCATCACCGCTATGAGACCGCCTTCCGTCTGCATCCCATCCAGGGATTCCTGCCGGTGAAGATCACACGCCTTCCAGTTCCGGGCGGCAGCGTGCCGGCGTTCAGCTTCCTGCTGGCGAACAACTCTGACATCAGCGTCGATCCGGATACCGGCGTGACCAGGCCCGTCAATCCGCGCACGCTGAACTACCAGATGATCGACACAGTGGTAAAGCGCATCGGGCCGGACTTGGCGCCCATCCCCTCAATGCATGAGGCGGGGGAAAAGAAGGAAGCGAAGAAGCCCGGTAAGTCGCACAAGTAGGCTGAATTGGCAAGATGATCAGCGCTTCCGAAGAGCGCTTCTCACCACACGCATCATCTCTTCTTCAGGCGCTTTCTTGCCCGTCCATATCTCGAACTGCCGAGCGCCCTGCTGCACAAACATCTCCAGCCCGTTAATCACCGGAATGCCCCGCGCCTTCGCGATCTTGAGCAGCGGCGTCTCAAGCGGGTTGTAGACCATGTCGAACACGAGACCTGCGTTCAGCTGGTCCTCGGCGATCGGCAGAGCCTGATCGGATCCGGGCATTCCGCAAGGCGTTGTGTTGATCAGCACGTCGAACCGCTGCTTGCGGAGCTGCTCGTGCCTTACCGCCTTTGCCTTCGCAGCCTTCGCGAGCGCAACAGCGTTTGCGTGCGTGCGGTTGATGACAAACACCTCCGCGCCCTCGCCCGCCAGGCCGAAGACCGCCGCCCGCGCCGCGCCGCCCGCTCCCAGCACGGCCACGCGCGCGCCTTTGATCTTGATGCGGCGTTCAAGCGGGCGCACAACTCCGGACACGTCAGTGTTATAGCCATAAAGCTTGCCGTCGCTCGTCACCCGGAGCGTATTGCATGCTCCAATCCGCTCAACCAGCGAGTCCATCTGCGCAAGATGCGGCAGAACCTCCTGCTTCAGCGGCATCGTTACGGCGACCCCGCTCAAGGGAAGTTCGAGCGCGAGAGTAAGCAGGTCAGCCAGCGCGCGCACCTTCAGCGGCAGCAGCACGGCATTCACGCCTTCGCGTCGGAACGCGGCATTCTGCATGAGAGGCGAGAGCGAGTGGCCGATTGGGTTCCCGGCCACGCCAAAGATGCGCGTCTCCTGGTCGAGTTTTTCCACGCGATACATGTGCCTGAGCGTGCGCGCGGTGATCTGCCCCGCCGCGGTCTCGATGCCGGCATCGAGTGAGGCAAACGTAAACGCGGCGCCCTCGCGCGGAGCCAGCACGCGGCTCACAAGGCCCTCCTCGCCCATTGCGATGCCCACCACCCGCCCCGCTACAGCCCGGTCTTCGATCAGCCGCAGGACGGCGAGATTATCCGCAAGCGATTGCGCAGTGGAGACGACCTTGATGTAGTCGGGTTGAAACGCCGCAATGCGATCAGCCGCGTGCTCCAGACCGCGCGTGCGCGAGAAGTCGTGGAAGCTGATGAGGAACGCAGTCGCGGCGGCAAACAGCGTTCTTCGAAACTTCTCGAGTTGCTCCGGCGCGGCCTCTTCCGCCGACTCCACTTCGAGATCGACGATCCGGCAGCCTGCTCGCGCGGCCTTCCGTAGAATTTCAAATTCTTCAGAGAGTGATCCGGCGAAGCTCCCTCCGTTTGGCCGGCGGCGACACGTAGCCACTGCCGTGACGTTCGCATGGTCAGCCAGGAATCGTTTCAGCCGCGTCAATACGGCCGAAGGAACCGGCAGCGAATCCAGGCGGAATTCCAGGAACTTCGAATCCTTGAGCGCCAGCGACGCTCGCTCCATCATCTCCGCGGGCGTACCCGCCTGTATCGCCACGCAGATCTTGCCATGGCGGACGTTGACGCGGGCGGAGGCGGATTGGGCAGTCGATTTCACAGGGGTCAACTGCCGCATCTTAAAGGGGATCGAGCCGCGATGCAAGATTCGAAGGCTTACGGCAAGCGCGGGCTCACTCTTCTCGAAGCGTGCGCGCAGGGTCGATCCGCGCAATCCTTAGCGCGGGAGCCGCAGCGGCGACCAGAGCGATGACTGCGAGCGTAAACACAACCGCCGCGATGGTTGCCGCATCGTACACGCGCACGCCGTAGAGAACGCTGCGCATCACGCGCAGGGCAAATGCGCTGAGAGCGAGGCCCAGCGCCATGCCCAGGATCGAAGCGCGTATGCCAGAACCGGCGATGTGCGCCATCGCCCGGCGGGCGCTCGAGCCGAGGGCCATCCGGATGCCGATCTCGCGCGTGCGCTGCGCCACCATATTGGCCACGAGCGCGAAGATGCCCACCGCGCTCAACAGCAGCGCCAGCGCAGCCATGGCGCCGAGCAGTGCCACCTGGATGCGCTGCGCGAAAAGCGTCTTGTTAGCGAGATCGCTCATGCTGTAGAACCCCGAAAAGGGCAGCCCCGGATCAGCCGAAGCCATCGCGCGCTGCATCTGTCCGGTGAGACCCTCGATGGGGGCAGCCGTGCGCACGATCCAGCTCGGCTGGAACCAGGTATGCAGCAATGTGAGCGATGCGCTCTCGTTGATCTGCGCTGCAGGAATGTACATCGTCTCCTCGGTCTGGAGCGGCGCAACAGCATTGAGCCCTGAAGTGATCTGCGTGTCGCCCACGACTCCCACGATCACCGTCCCCTTGTTCACCGTGTGGCCGATCGGATTGACACCCGGGAAAAATTTGTGTGCGAAGGTGCTGTTGATGATGGCGACACGCTGGGCGTTCGGCCCGTCGGACGCGGCAAACGTGCGCCCGGCGAGTAGCGGCATCTGAAGCGTCTCGAAAAATCCGGGTGTCACATAGTCCTCGTCCGTCTGCACCTTTTGACCCGCACTCGGACCGTCGTGCAATAAAATGTTGTCGTTCAGGACGAATTCGAAAGGGACGGAAAGCGCAACCGCCGCGTCCTGCACCCCGGGAATCCTTCGCATGGCAGCCGTGCTTTCGTCCAGCAAAGTGCGAAATGTCGCAGGGTCGTGATAGCGTGCATCGTCGAGCGAGGCCTTCGCGATCATCAATCCTGCCGGATTGAATCCCGCAGGCAGCGTCGCAAGATGCACGAGCGTCCGGACCAGCAAGCCCGATCCGGCAAGAAGCACCACAGTCAGCGCCACCTCGCCGGCGATCAGCGCCTGACGGAGCCGCAGCTTCTCCCCGCCGGCCACCCCTCGGCTCGCAATAGAAGACCGCAAGTCCACCCTGCGTACTGAAAGCGCCGGCAGCATTCCGACTAATACGCTGGTCACTACAGAAACCCCTAGCGTAAATGCCAGTACGCGGAGGTCGAGCGATACCTTCGCGACGGGAAGAAAGTCCTTCGGCAGAAGGGAAAGCAGCCCGCGCAGGCCGGCGTACCCCACGCCGATTCCCGCGGCCCCGCCGGCGCACGCCAGCAACAGTGTTTCAATCCAGAGCTGCCGTTGCACCTGCCACCGCGAGGCGCCCAGCGCAAGCCGCGTAGCAATCTCCGGCGTGCGCCGCGCCATCCGCACGAGCGAAAGCCCGGCAAGATTTCCGCACGCTATCAGCAGAATGAAACCAGCCGCCGCCATCAGCACCAGGGTCTTCGGGCGCAATTTCATCGTCTGGCCCTTCTGCAACGGCATGCACTCGAAGGATACCCGCGCCCCAGGACCGTATTGCGGCGCAAGGTTCTTCGCCCAGTCGCCCCACGCCCTGTTGATCTCCGCATCCGCCTGCTGCCAGGTCGCGCCGTCCCGCAGCCGCACGACTACGTCATAGTTTGATCCCGCGCCTTCGCCATTGGGGCTGGGTTGAATGGCTGTGTAGAGATCGGCATTCAGCGGCGTAGTCGCGCCCTGGGGCAGCACGCCGATAACCGTGTACGGAGCACCCTTCAGATGGATCATCTCTCCGACCAGGTTCCGGTCTGAGCCGAAGACTGTGCGCCACAGATCGTAGCCAAGGATGACGGCATGCGGTCCTCCCGGCCGGTCTTCTGCCGCGGTGAAATTTCGGCCGATCGCGGGCTCGACGCCCAGGACGTTCAGATACCCCGCCGAGATGCGCCCCGCGCGCACATAGTCCGCGTGCCCTTCCGCCTGCAGATTCACCCCATTTCCGCCGCGGCTCGAAACGGCGGAATTGAGCGAAGGCACGTTATCGCGGAGCAATTCGAATACCGAGCCATTGATCGAATGAGGGCCGCTCTCTCCGGCGGTCCCCTCTACCCTCCGAAGGATGGTGCCCATCCGCTCAGGGTGTGGGTAGGGCAGGCTCTTCAGCATGAGCGCATTCACAATGGAGAAGATCGCCGTGTTCGCCCCGATCGAGAGCGCCAGCGTGACGATAACCGTGGCTGCAAAGCCGGGATTTCGCGCGAGCTGGCGCAGGCCGTAGCGCATGTCCTGCCACACAATCTCCAGCCCAACCCCGGCCCGCTGGTCGCGGACAGCCTGCTTCACCTGCTCCATGCCGCCAAGCTCCGCCATCGTGGTCCGCCGGGCCTCGCTGCGAGGGGCTCCCGCGCCGATTTTCTCGTCCGCAACCAGGTCCGCATAGACGCGGATCTCATCGTCTAATTCGGTCTCGGCCCGATGCTTCCAAAGCAGATTGCGCAATGCGCTGCGCATTCTGGACAAGAGCTTCATCATTCACCTCTCACGTGGCCTTCAACGCGTTCGACATTGCGAGGGAGATCGTCTCCCACTGCTCCGTTTCGACTTCAAGCTGGCTCTTTCCAGCCCTGGTGAGCTCGTAAAATCTGGCACGCCGGTTGTTCTCGGAATCGCTCCAGAACGAGCTCATCCAACCCGCCTCCTCCATGCGATGGAGGGCAGGGAACAAAGAACCGGGCTTCACGACAAACGTTCCCCGAGTTATCTGCTCGATTCGCCTGGAGACGCCCAGCCCATGGAGCGCTCCCGTTCCGAGCGCTTTCAGAATCAGGAGATCAAGCGTCCCCTGAAGAAGATTTGCCTGCCTCGATTTTGCGGTTGCGTCCATATCGAATCTCTATATGAGTCTGCGGGACTCTCCTACAGAATGTCAATAGGAGAACCCGCCAGTCGCCGCCAGCGCGCGGAATCCGATCAATATCCCGCGCCTCCCGAACCCGATGTGGCAACCTAGATACTTGGAGGGCCCATAATGAGTGTCGATCCCCTGGCCGCCGTGCACGTCTGTGAAGAGCTTCACGCCTGGGAGGCGGGTGGGGCGGAATCGGCCGAAGCGCTCTCTTCGTGGGTGGATACGCGCCTCAAAGCGCATAGCGCGGCGCTCGATGCCATGCTGGCCGTCGACCACCCCCGTACGCCGGAAAATACCCTGCGGCTCTACGATGCAGCCATCGAGCAGCTAAGCCTCGCGGGCTCGCAGGCGGGGGTCCTCAATTCCGTAGCGGCAGAAAAATCGGTGCGCGATGCCGCGCAGGACTGCGCGCAGCGAGTGGCGCAGGCAGCCAGCGCGTTGAGCCTCAACCGGAATGTCTATGACGCCCTGGCGGCAATGCGGATCGCCCACTGCAACCCCGCAACCACGCACTATGTGGAGCGTACCCTGCTCAGCTACCGCCTGGCCGGCGTGGACAAGGACGAATCGACGCGCGCCCACCTCCAGAAGCTGCACGAAGAAGCCACGCGGCTGGCGCTCGAATTCAGCCGGAATATCCAGGAAGGCGCGAAGACCATCACTTCCACCGCAAGCGAGATGGACGGCCTCCCCGCCGACTATCTCGCGCGCCACGAGCCCGATGCTGAAGGCAACATCACGCTCACCACCGACCAGCCCGACATGCAGCCGGTGATGACTTTTGCTTCGAGCCCCGCACTGCGCCAGCGCATGTTCCTCGCATACCACACACGCGCCTTTCCGCAGAACAAGACGGCGTTAGAGCAATTGCTCGCCGTGCGGCAGAAAATCGCCGACGTGCTCGGCTTCAGGAGCTGGGCCGACCTCGCCACCGCCGACCAGATGATGGGCTCGGCCGCGAACGCCCGCGAGTTCCTGCGAAAACTCGATGAAGCCAGCCGCGAAGGCGCGAGCCGCGAGCACGAGATGATCCTCGAGTTCGCACGTCAGTTGCAGCCGGGTCTCCGCGAAATCGACATCACCAGCCGCGGCTATTGGTACGAGCAATACCGCCGCTCGGCATTCGAGTTCGATTCGCAGAGTGTGCGGCCCTACTTCCCTTACCGGCAGGTGGAGGCAGGCATTCTCTCGACCGCCGCGAAGCTGTTCAAAGTCGAATTCCGGCCGTCCAGTGTGCCCGGCTGGCACAAATCCGTATCCGTATTCGAAGTCTTCGAGGGCGAGAAGCGCGTCGGCCGCTTCTATCTCGACATGCACCCGCGCGAGGGCAAGGACAAGTGGTTCTCAGCTGCGCCGGTCGTAGCCGGAGTGCGCGGACGATACCTGCCCGAGGCCGCGCTGATCTGTAACTTCCCCGGCGGCGAAGAGGGCGATCCGGGACTCCTCCAGTACAACGACGTGGTCACCTTCTTCCACGAGTTCGGCCACCTGATGCACGCAATTCTCGGCGGCCACACCGAGTGGGCCGGAATCTCCGGCTTCGCCACTGAAGGCGACTTCGTCGAAGTGCCCTCGCAGATGCTCGAGGAATTCTTCCGCGACGAAAAGTTGTTGCAGTCCTTCGCGAAGCACTACGAGACCGGCGAAACGCTCCCCGCCGAGATCGTCCGCCGCATGAAGGGTGCCAGCGCCTTCGGCCGCGCAGACGGCATGCGCCAGCAGATCTACTACACCACGCTCTCGCTTGACCTGCACGACCAGGACCCCGCCCGGATCGATCTCGACCGCGAGCTTCGCGAGCTGTACACGCGCTTCCTCCCGTGGTCTTGGCTTGAGGGCAACCGCATGTACGCCAGTTTCGGCCACCTTACCGGGTACTCGTCGAATTACTACACCTACGCTTTCGACAAGGTAATCGCACTGGATTTCTTCGCGCAATTCGACCCCGCGGACCTGCTCGGCGGCGAGACCGGAGCGCGCTATCGCAAATCGGTCCTGGAACAGGGCGGATCGAAACCCGGCCGCGAAATGGTGCGAGATTTTCTGGGCCGCGACGAGGAGTTCGCCGCTTTCACGCGCTGGCTCAGCGAGGAATTCGCGCAGGAGCTGACAGCGAGAGGCTGACAAGAGAGAACCGCGAACCACGAACTGTGAATTGTGAACTACGAACTGCGACCTGTGAACTACGAACTGTGAACTCCCGATGACCGCCAATGATTTCCGCCGCATCGCTCTGAGCTTTGAAGGCGCCGAAGAAGGCTCGCACTTCGGCGCAATGGATTTCCGCGTCGGTGGGCGGATCTTCGCCACTCTCGCAGCGGTAAAGCAGGGCTACGGTAACCTGATGCTCACGCCCGAGCAGCAGGCCGCCTTCGTTGGAGAGGCGCCGGAGATCTTTCTGCCCATCCCAGGCGGCTGGGGCCGGAATGGCGCAACCCACGTGCGCCTCGCCGAGGCCAATCATGACCTGCTCGCCGGCGCATTGCGCACCGCGTGGAAACTGCGCCTCGAAAAGAATCAGAAAGTGGGCAAGCGGTCAGGCAGCGCAACCAGGTCTTCGCCGGTTCGAAACAAAACCAAAAGTTAATAAATCCCCGCGGTTGCTCGAGAGTCTCATTGCGTAGCGGAGGTCGCAATGAAGGTTGGAGTCCTGGGTTCAGGTGACGTTGCAAAAACTCTGGCAGCGGGCATGTTGAAGCATGGCCACGATGTGAAGATCGGTTCGCGAAGCCCCGAAAAACTCGCAGATTGGGTCACGAAGAATCCTAAAGCAGCCGCCGGCACGTTCGCCGAAGCGGCCGCCTTCGGCGAACTCGTTCTGATTGCCGTAAAGGGCGACGTAGCCGGAGACGCGCTCAAGCTGGCCGGTGCCGAAAACCTCGCCGGCAAAACGGTCATCGACGCTTGCAATCCCATCGCCGACGCCCCACCGGAAAATGGCGTGCTCAAGTTCTTCACCGGTCCCAACCAATCGCTCATGGAAGAGTCGCAGCGCGCGTTCCCCGCGGCACACTTCGTCAAAGCCTTCAACTCCGTGGGCGCCGGCCGCATGGTCAACCCGGAATTCGAAGGTGGCAAGCCGACTATGTTTATCTGCGGCAACAACGAGGGCGCCAAAAAGGCCGTCAGCGGGATTCTCGATGAATTCGGCTGGGAAACTGCAGATATGGGTAGCGCGGAAGCAGCGCGCGCCATCGAACCCCTCTGCATGCTTTGGTGCATCCCCGGTTTCATGCGAAACGAGTGGACTCACGCATTCAAGCTCCTGCTGAAGTAAGGTAAGGTCTGAAGTCTTCGGCCAGGAATCCAGGCGAGGGTATGCCCGCATGGCATCGACGAATGATTTCTACGGGAAATGGGCTCTCGTCACCGGCGCCAGCGCAGGCATCGGCGTGGCCCTCGCGCGCGAGCTGGCGCGAAACGGCGCCAAACTGATTCTGACGGCCCGACGCAAAGACCGCCTTGACGCCCTTGCCCAGGAGTTGCGTGCAACCGGGGTGGAAGTCCGCACGATCGCCGCCGACCTCGAAGACACGGCTGCTCCGCAGCAACTCTACGACGCCACGGAAGGAACCGGGATCGCCGTCGACATCCTCATCGACAATGCCGGCCTCGGGCAGTTCGGCGAGTTCCACACCAATCCGGTAGACCAGGAACTCCGCCAGGTGCGAGTCAACTGCGAAGCCGTTGTCCGCGTCGCGCGGATGTTTGTGCCGCGCATGGTCGAGCGGAAGCGCGGCTGGGTGCTCATCACCGCATCGACAGCCAGCTTTCAGCCGCTGCCCTTGAGCGCCACCTACGCGGCCACAAAGGTCTTTGACCGCTTTTTTGCGCTGGCGCTCGCACAGGAGGTAGCTCGCTACGGCGTCAACGTGACGGCGCTCTGCCCTGGCCTCACCGAGAGCGAGTTCTTCGACGTGGCGCGGGCACAAGCTTTCCGCCGTACTGGCACAGTGCAGTCGGCCGAAGAGGTCGCGCGCATCGGACTCGCGGCGCTCGCGGCGGGGCGGCGCACAGTGATTCCTCACACATCGGGACGGTGGATGGCGCGGATGGTGCGGTTCCTTCCTACCGGGCTCGTCACGGGGATGGTCGACAAGGCTCTCCGCCGATCGCTTCCGCCAGCCTGATCAGTCCCCACGAATCGCCTCTACGAATTGCCCTTGGGACTCACTCCATTTGGCCGCAGCGGCGTGAACGAATTGTAGAAGCGGATCACGTCCTGCTCGCGCCGCGCGTTCGACGAGGGAAACACCGCCATCAGAGTGTAGAGCCGGCTGTTGGCAAGGATCAGCCGCGCATCCAGGTAGCCGCCTTCGCTGTTCCGGGCGGTGATGTCGCGCGCAGGGAAACCGCCCACCGAGACGTGGGCCTCGTTGATTGCCGTGGTCTGGGTGCGAGCCAGCATCCCGTCGCGCGCCTGGTCGAGGGTCCTGTCGGGCGAGTCGTTATTCACCCGTGCCACCGGTGGATTGTCCAGCCAGGTGACGGCAAAGGTCGTATCCCCGTCCGGGTTCGAAAAAATCATCTTCACCGGCTCGGTCCCGCCCGTTTCGTTATACGCCGGAACCTGAAGATCGCGGGGGTCCGCTGGCATCTCAATTCGGAATCCGTCGTCTGGCCGGCTGATCTGCTGCCAATTGATGTGCGCCGGACCGCCCAGGTCGGCGCTTGAATATTCGCTGGCCGTGCTCGTGTGCGCGCGTTCGGTCCGCAAGGCGCCGCGGTAGTAAAAATATCCGGCAACCAATACCGCCGCCATCAGCAGAGCAAATATTTGCCAGCGCTTCATGCCTACCAGAGTGCCAATCCTATTGCATTTGTGCAACTTGATTCGGTATGGTGTTCGATTGCATCAAACCAGGCGTGGTGCAGAATCTCGAAAAAAGATTAAGCAACCAATTGCCAGTAGGCAGCGTCCAATCAGGTAACAAGCAGAGGCTTCCCCGAATTATGGCCCTCCCAAGGTAGGTGTTCCATCCTTTGTGACGGTCCCAGGGTATTGGGACCCCTTCTCCTATCCCCCTCCAGGATCCCCTCCAATTGATGGCCTCTCGAGCGGGCCTGCCGGAAGGCAGGCCCAACTGCTCCCTCTCTGCATAAGTTCCCCTGCCCCCTGCCCCACTCTTCGCCGCTAAGATCAATACGATGCCGCCTCGCCCCCGTACTTCCCGGCCTTCGAAACCCAAGGAAAATCGCGGTGAAAGTCCGGCCGCAAGCGCATCAGATCCAGAATTCGCAGTTCATATTCATGAGATCGACAAGATTTTCGAGGCCGCAGGACTGACTCGCAACCGCAGCAAGAAGCCAGCCGGGGTTGTCCGCCGCGCCCGCTTGCACGATAAGACCCCCGATGAGCTTCGCCCCGCCCCGGCAATCGTCACCGTCGCTCAGAACGGAGTCGAATGGGTCGCGGTTCCCGCCTGGAAGAAATTCAGCTGGCTCTGGCACGGTTTCAGCACCCGCCGCACTGGGCTAAGCCGGGCCTACGCCCCCGACGGCGCTCCCGGCGACTTGAACCTGGGATTCACTGCCTCCGACGATCGCGCAAACGTTCTTCGCAACCGCGAACTGCTCTCGGAGGCCATCACCGGCGACGCCCGCGCCCCTCTCGTGACCCTCAAGCAGATTCACTCGAGCGTGATCCACATCGCGGGGCCCGACGCCGCCGGCACAGTCTGCAAAGGCGATGGCATGATGACCAACCGCCCCGGCATGCTCCTCGGCGTGCAAACCGCCGACTGCACTCCCGTGCTGGTCGCCGACAGCAAGCGCAAAGTCGTTGCCGCATTTCATGCCGGCTGGCGCGGAACCGCTAAGCGCATCGTCGAGTCCGGTATTGGCCGCATGCGCCTCGAATTCGGTTCGCGTCCTGAAGATCTCATCGCCGCGATCGGCCCCGGAATCGGGCCTTGCTGTTACGAGGTCGGCGAAGACGTCCTGTCGGAGTTCGAGTCGCAATTCTCCTACGCCCGCGAGCTCTTCCACGAGGTCTACGACACAGACCCCGTCCGGACGAAGTACCCCATGCTGTTTCTCACCCAGCGCGCCCCGGGCCACTCGAACCTTGGCCCCAGCATGCATCTTGACGTGGCCGAAGCCAACCGCCGTCAGTTGATTGCCGCCGGCATCGCTCCGCGGGCGATCAAGATGGTCGGCGGCTGCACTTCCTGCCAGCCAAAGCTGTTCTTCTCCTATCGTGGATCGCGCGGCCACTGCGGGCGCATGCTCAGCGTCATCGGGATTCGCCCCGACTGAAGGCCTGTTCAGCATCGAATGCCCGCAATAACGCCCCAGTTTCCAGCGCTGCTGCTACTTCGTTTCCCGTTGATTGAGATGGATCATGCAAGCCCCGGAACTGAACCTCGCGTGAGGCCGCAATCCCGGGCTACGAAGGATGGTATCTACGAAGACTGGGCCGCTTCTTCTGGATTCACCAGATCACGCAACTCTTTGGACGGCTTGAAATAAGGCACGCGCTTGGCGGGCACTTCCACCCGCTCGCCGGTTTTGGGATTGCGGCCGATGCGGGGATTGCGCTGCCGGATCCGGAACGATCCGAAGCCGCGAATCTCGATCTTGTCGCCGCTCTGAAGGGCTTTAATTACCGATTCGAAGATGGTTTCCACGATGACCTCACCGTCGCGGCGGGTAAGGTCGCCCAGGCGGGTTACTTTTTCCACCAGGTCTGCCTTGGTCATGTCCCTCTCGAAACCTCCGCCTTTCAGCATAACTAAAAACGGTGAAGTTGGAACGAAAAAGAAGGCCAATTTGTGGATTTGACCGTTTTGCATCAGTAATTTGCCGAAATTCACCTTCTGGCCGCCGCCCCGTGCGCCGGGCTGTCCCAAACCGTTTTATCCTATCCAGAGCGTTCCCCAGAGCATTACCCGGATACCAAATATCCATTGAATCTACTTCCTGAAGAGGATCGGCCCGTGGAGCAGTATCCCAGGTACAGCATCGTGATTCCCGCTTTCAACGAGCGGGCGCGTATCCTCGCTACCCTCGAGTCGGTGATCTCCTGTGTCCGCTCCAGCGGCTGGCGTGCCGAAGTCATCGTCGTCAATGACGGGTCAACTGACGAAACTGCCCAGCTTGTCCGCGACTTCATCCTCACCGCCCCCGAAGTCCAGCTCATGGAGAACCCCAGCAACCGCGGCAAGGGCTACAGCGTCCGCAACGGTATAGTCCACGCGCAGGGCGAGATCGTCATGTTTACTGACGCCGACCTCTCCGCCCCCATCGACGAAGCCGAACGCCTCTTCGCCGCCATCGCCGACGGCGCCGACATCGCGATCGGCTCGCGCTGGCTCGCGACCAGCCGCCAGACACACCGCCAGCCGCTCTACCGCCAGGTCTTCGGCCGCTGCTTCAACGCCCTCACCCGCATGGTCATGCGCCTTCCCTACGCCGACACGCAGTGCGGATTCAAGGCCTTCACCCGCGAAGCCGCGCAGACCGTCTTCCAGCTCATGACTATTGAGCGCTGGGGCTTCGATCCCGAAATCCTCTTCATCGCTCGCAAGCGCGGCTACAAAGTCAAAGAAGTCCCCGTAAGCTGGGCGCACGACGCGCGCACCCGCATCAGCTACCTCCGTGACGGCCTGCAGATGCTCAAGGAGCTGGCCATCGTGCGCTGGAACGCGCTCACCGGCAAGTACCGCGTCGAAATCACGGAAGTGGAGCGGCCGGATCTTAGAAGATAGCCGGAGTCGAAGCCCTTCAGGACTCGCCGTCAACTAATCGGCGCTTCCCTTGCAATTCGCGGCAATGCGCCGGTGCGTTTTGCGGTTATACCCCGACATAGAGCTCGAGGTGAAGTTCGGCGCTCCGGGGTGCGCGTTTGTCTACGATCACAACTCCACGCAGCGCCTGAAACCCATCTCTCGCAACCTTGAACTTGTATCTGCCAGCCTGCGCTCCCGATAAGCTGAACCTGCCGGACGAATCAGTTATCGTGCGCAGAATGAGATCGCTCCCATCTCGCAGAAACTCCACATGCGCATTTTCTACGCCGGCGGTGTTGCCGCCCGGAACAGTTACCTCACCTCTCAGTTCCGGAACGCGAAATTCCTTCTCGATTTCAACGGTCATCGTGGCTGGTTGTTCAACCGTAAATCCTTCAGCATCGTAGACCGGTGTTGTCCTTTGGCATCCGGGCGACCGCCGATTCGCCGGCCCCGCAAGCTGCATTTTCTGCCATTTCCCCAGCCGGAAGGTGCTTGCCTCGGCAGTGGATACGTAATACCAAGATTCTTCGATGCAAACCATAGAAGCCGGCGGAGCGTCCACGACCTGTTCTGGCGAGCCTCCCGAATTCTCGACAAAATACACGACGAACTCGTTGATCCGATCCCCGGTTCCATCCGACGTGGTTCGTTCCACGAACGCGCGCTCAAACCAATCCGTGTTGGTCCAGCCAGCCGAGGAACGTCTTCTCCGCACGCCCGTGCGATCCTCGAAGTTTTCCAATCTCCTTGACTTGAGAAATCCTCTGAATAATCTCCTGGTATTTGTCTTCAGTCAGGAACTCAGCATCTGTGTGTCTCCCGGCATTTGGAAAATCATAGGTATGAAGGGATTTCGGACCTACCTGGGCTCCGAATATTCGCCCATCCTTTGTCGTGAATATCCAGATGGCCCAATTTCCATCGACACCATAGAGCATCTCGTCGGCATTCAGCGGCGGTCCAAATTCCTGTGTGGCTTTCACAATCGCAGTGTTCTGTTGTGTCGCAATCGCCATCGAACTTGATGTGAAGGCAATCGCAGCCACCACCCAGCAAACTCGAGCGTATCGCTTCATATCCAGACCACCCGGTCACGCGCAGATCCTGTACGCGCTCGCTTCAAGAGGTTTCAGAAGAAGGGGTGTGAACCTCAAGTCCGATTTTGTCAGAGAATCATACCAGCGCAAGCGTCTTCCCGGCACCCCGCCGCGTCCACCAGACAAGCGCCCGCGGAGTCTCGCACTCCCCAGCGTCTCATTGCACCGAAATCCAGGAGGCTTTCGCACCATGCTCAGAAAAGCTGCGCTCAGAAAATTGGCTTTGGCCCTGCTGTTCGTCACCTTCGGCGCCATGACGGTGCTGGCCGCCGACATCACCGGCAAATGGACCGGCACCCTCGAAACGCCGCGCGGCACGCAGAACCTCACCTTCAATTTCAAGGTCGACGGCGCGGCCCTCACCGGCACAATCACCACTCCCCGCGGCGACAGCGATATCACCGACGGCAAGATCGACGGCGACAACGTCAGCTTCACTCAGAAAGTCAGCTTCAACGGCAACGACTTCACCATCAACTACGCCGGGAAAGTAAACGGCGACACAATCAAGTTCACGCGGACCATGGGCGATCGCCCAGCCATTGAGTTCACCGCCACCCGCGCCAAGGAAGGACAGTAATCCCGCCTTCAGCCCCTGCTGTGACGAACAATTCACGGATCGCAGCATTCCCACAATCGCGACCCAAGTGCTAGCATCCGCCCAGCAGTCAATCCAGCAAGCAAGGAGAGACCCATGGCTAAAGTGCTAACCTGTCGCGAGGTCGGCATGGATTGCGATTTCGTTGCGCGCGGCAACAGCGAGGAAGAAATCCTCGCCCAGGCGGCCGTTCACGCCAAAAAGGATCACGGCTTCGAGGCCATACCTGCTGAAGTCCTCGAAAAGGTCAAGGCAGCCATCCACGACGAATAAGTCCCGCTACGGTTCCGCTTGCCGCGCGTCATATGGCGCGCGGCAAGCATCGGCTCAGTCGATCCTTAGTTCCCCGCATTAACCTTGTCGAGAATCTCCTTGATAGGCACCGCGTTCGCCATCGCCTGGTATCCCGCATCGTTCGGATGCAGCGGATCCCCGACATAAGCCGGCAGCAGGAACGTCGGATTAGTCGGGTCCCTCACCGCCTTGTCGAAGTCGATCACCCCATCAAACGCGCCGCTGGTCCTGATCCACGCATTCACCAGTTGCCGCTGCGCCTCGCCCGCCGGCGTCCCATAATCCCCGCCGTAAATCGTATTCGACCCGCCAAACGGTGTCAGCGTCGCGCCATAGATCTTCAGCCCGGCCTCGTGCGCCGCAATGATCAGCTGCTCAAACACAGGAATCAGGTCCGATGCCTGCGCGCTCCGGTCTCCGATGTCGTTGATCCCCTCGAGCACAATCACTGCCTTCGCTCCCGGCTGATTCAGCACGTCGCGCGCAAAGCGGAACGGAGCTGCATAGCCAAACTGCAGTTGTGGCCGGATCGTCAGCAACTCGTTCCCGATAATACCCGCGTTCACAACCGACAACTTGGTGCCGTGGCGAGCGGCCATCGCCGTCGCCAGGTCGTCCGGATACCGGTGGTTTGCGTTCATCGTCGAAAGATACCCATCCGTAATCGAGTCGCCAAATGCAATCAGCGTCCCGCGCACATTCGACGACGCCTGCACGTCCACTCCCGACACGAACATCCAGCATGAGATCGTCGTGGTGTAAGGCCCCGCGATCGCCGATCCCGTCTGGTCGCCCGCCGCCAGGTAGTTGCTCTGGTCAGCGTAGTAGTGCTGCGTCGCCAGCCCCGTGCTGCCCGGCAGGTAGACGCTCACGTCCAGGTTGTCCAGCGCATTCACATGCAGCGGAACCGGATCGCTCACCACCTCGCCCCCGGCCGCAACCTCGATCGAAGTGCGACCGCCGAAGGTGAGCGGATGAAGTGTCCCCGCCGCGGTCGCCGCTCCTGCTCCCGCCTTCGCAATCGTCGCCGAGCCTACCATTACTGGAACCGCTCCGCCGGCGTTCGAAATCCGCGCCCGCACCACGTCGCCGCCCACCGCAACGTGCACAACGTTCCGCACCGTCTGGTTTGAAAGCCCCACATCCGACGGGCATCCCGGCGAGTAGAACGTTCCGCCCGGCGTCGGGCTGCCCTGCCACGTTGCTGTCCAATCACTGTGATCCGGCTGGGCCGCTGCAGTCGCGGCCGCGCCCAACGTCAGCGCCATCGCAAGCGCGCAAGCTCCGGCGCATATCAGCCGCATCGGGCGGGTTGCAGAAACATCTGTTATCCAGGTCGTTGAAGAAAGGGGAATATTCATCGCAGTCTCCTGAAGTTTCGTGAGGGTTGATTCGCATTCCTCGGAACGCGGTCCCGTCGCAGTGCCCCGAGTCTGAGCCTGACCTCGGGTCCAGCAACCAGCAATGCTTCCAAGGGAACTAGAGATACGGCGATCGCCGCATGATCTGAAGAACGAGGTTCAATCCTCCGCCCGAATCGCAGAAGGAATTACGCGAGCGGATCGCAGAGAGAAGGATGAGCCGCCGGGCTATTGAAGTGAACGGCCCTCAGTGTGGAGGTTGCGTTGTCTGTTCAGCCAGGCTTCTGGTGTCCGGGACTGGTGCAACGCAATCCGGTGAGCAAGTTAGGCTCCCGGGCTGACGCTTGTCAAGAGGATTGATTGCATTTTCACCTTGAAAAAATCGCTTTACGGCATCATATTCAATCCGTCCACAGGTGCCGCTTCCAACTCGGGTCACTGCCATGTCTGCGCTATCGAACCAGGGCCGCGCGCAATAGTCATCGCCGTCCGAATACGGGCAGCAGTGTTCGCGTTTGAACAGATCCAGCCCGGTCCCACCACTCTCTCCGTCCCATCCATCCCGGAGTCCTGTTGCAGAGACTCGTCGTAACCCGCGCCCGGCGCTTCAGATACAGCCATCCACCACGTCGATGGACGCACTTATCACCTTGTCGTGGAATTGGGCCCCCAAGCTGCTCACGCCAAGACGGGCAGTACCTTCCATCAACGGAGGACCGCAATGGGAAAGCGCGCATTCCAGTTGTTCCTGGTTGTCTGTCTTCTTGCCGGCACCATGTGGGCGGCCGGCAATCCCTTTGAAGGGAAATGGAAACTGAACCCATCTCGCAGCCAGCTCATCGACCAGATGAGGGTCATCGCGGCTGGTCCGAACAAATACACCCTCAACTTCACGGGCGACAACACCGAAACGGTCGTCGCCGACGGAACCGACCAGCCCGGCCTCTTCGGGTCCACCGCTTCCATCACCGTTCTTGCGCCGGATACGTGGAAGATGGTCCGCAAGAACGGCGGCCGCATTACCATCTCCGCAATCTGGAAACTCTCGCCGGATGGCAACACGCTCACCGACAATTTCACCGGCTACCGGGCCGACGGCTCAACTTCAAAACTCCTGTATGTGTACAAGCGGACGGCCGGAACATCGGGATTCCCCGGCACCTGGGAAAGTGTAAGCGAGCAGGTGAACTCCGTCTTCGAGATCCAGATCGGAATCTTCGAGGGAGACGGCCTCTCCTTTATCTATCCATCTCAGCAAATAACCACAAACGTCAAATTCGATGGCAAGGACTACTCCACCTCGGGTCCGAACATTCCTGCGGGAGTCTCGATGTCCGGCCATCAGCTGAGCGAGCGGTCTCTTGAACTCACCCAGAAGATCGGCGGCAAGGTGTACACCACGCAGCAGGTCGAGGTTTCACCCGATCTCAAAACCCTGATCATGACTATCCACGTCCCCGGCCGAAGCAAGCCCGACATTCAGGTCTTCGATCGGGAATAGAACCCTCAGCGCGCCAATGATCCCGCGGTCACGTCGATCACCTGCAGGTCCGTATCCCGGTCCTTCAGCGTCAGCAGGATCTTCCCCGTCCCATCGGCCACAAAGCTCGACCCGCCATAGGTCTGCCCCGCCCACGGCCCGTGCGTCATCTCGCCCACCAGGTCTACCCCGGCCATCGGACATTGCACCAGCCGCGCCCGATTCTTCACCAGTTCTTCGAGCACCTTCGAGTGCTGCGGCCACTGATCGTTCGGAGCCGCCCAGCCATAGGGGACCAGCATCAGGTCCGGCTTGAGCTCCTTCATGCGCCTCACGAACGCATCGCTAAACGTATCCGCGCAGATCAGCACCGCAACCCGCCCGAACTCCGTCTCCACCACGCCGATGTCCTCAGGCCGTCCCTGGGAGTAGGGCGGCGTCATCAGCTCCGGCAGCACGTTGATCTTGCGGTGCTTCCAAAGCAGCTTCCCCGTCTTGTCCACCAGGATCGCCGAATCATACAGCCGGTTGCCGTCCTTCTCATCCATCCCGATCGCGATCATGATGTGATGCTGTCGCGCCAGCGCCGCAATCCTGTCGCTGTCCTTGCCCGGAATCGGCTCCGCCATCCGGTGCGCCTCCGGGTTCTCCCACCCCAGAATCGACGACTCGGGAAAGATGGCAATATTCGCCTGCTTTGCCTCGGCCTGTTCCAGGGCATACTCAATCCGCCGGAAGTTCCCCTCGCGGTCGCTGTCGATCACGAGGATCTGGCAGATGGCGAGCCGCACGGTCTTCTGCGGCGCGCACCATCCGGCAGGCATCGCGGCAACGAGCCCGAGAAACAACCCAAGAACCTTCACGGATGTACCCTCAAGCGACCGAATGTGGTTCGATAACTGTCAGTCCACTGTAACGCCTGAAATCTCCAGCGTTAAAAGTGAGAATCCGATCAACGCCATGAACCCTCATTGCGGCCACTAAGCGCGCGTCGTGTCCGCTCTTCCCTGAAGCGCTGAATGCAACCACGAGTCTCTCCCACTCGGCTTGCAAGGGCGCTTCGGGCAGAAGCACAAATAGCTGCTTCATTCAAAGTAACTCGGCAGCTGCTTGCTCGATGGTAAGACCTAGCCCATTCTCCCCAGCCGGGCGGGTCGCAACTACCCAGAACTCGAACAAGTTCTGCGAATCGATGTTCAGGTTCTCACCGGCCAGCCGCAATGCTTCAAGCGCTCGCAACGCGACCCCTGCCTGCGCCGAATGCGGCTGCATCAGTCGGATCAGGATGTTTGTATCGAGCAGGGTGGCCATCTACAGGCCACGAGACCCATATATTGATTCCCTGTCGAGGGCTGAATCAGGAAGGATAGGAGTTGACGTGGAATGGCTCTTCATCCATGCTCGCAATTCCCGCGTCCAGTCTCCGGGGTCGATCGCGATTGCCTCGCGCCTCTGAGCATCCAGGCGCGAGCGCAGGGCGTCAATCGCCTGCGGCGATCACCTCATCGGGGGAATGGATAAGGCCGGCGATTATCGCCTCATCCACGATTCTGGCTTGCTCCGCACTGAGATCCACGGTCATTGCACCATCTCCAATGCCATTCTTCCACCGCTTCTTTGCGAACGCAATTTGAGTATTCAATTCACGCTTCCGTGGGAAACCACACGCCATCAACGTCTTGCGCAACGGCGCCCGGTCAGCGCAGCAACTCCTCGAGAGTAGTGGACAGGCTGGTCTTGTCGTCTCGGTACTTCACGATCACCGGTGCATACAGGCTGAGTCCCCACTCCTGGCCCTTGCCCCTCGTCACCGCCCGCGACCCGGGTACGACTACCGCATTCTCGGGGATGACAAGCGGCATTTCCTCCGTCGCGCGCAGTGTCGTCCCTTTCACCAGGTCGAATACCGGCGTCCCCCGCGTAAGTATCGTTCCTGCCGCCAGCACAGCGCCCGTGCGGACAATAGTCCCCTCGTACACCCCGCAGTTGCCCCCAACCAGCACGTCATCCTCGACGATCACCGGGTTGGCATTTACCGGCTCGAGAACCCCGCCGATCTGCGCCGCGGCGCTCAGGTGCACATGCTTGCCGATCTGCGCGCAGGAGCCGACCAGCGCGTGCGAATCAACCATCGTGCCTTCATCGATATAGGCGCCGGCGTTGATGTACATCGGCGGCATGCAGACCACGCCGCGCGCCACATATGCCCCCGTCCGGATTGACGAGCCTCCCGGAACCACGCGCACCCCGTCGTTCACGCTGAAATGTCGAACCGGGTAGGTGTTCTTGTCGACAAACGACAAGCCCGGCGAAGGATAGTTTTCCAGAACGCCGAGGCGGAACCCCAGCAGGATGCCCTGCTTGACCCACACGTTCACTCGCCAGCCGGTGGGCGCAGCCGAATCGGGAGACGCGGACCGGATTCCGCCTCTTTCAAGCGCAGCCCGAAATTCGGAGAACGCCGCAAACGCAGCAGCATCGCCAACGGCAGCGGGGCCGGCGCCGAAGTAGTACGTGATTGATTCCTGAAGTTGTTTGAGATTCATTCCTGAAGTGAGTCTATCAACTTCAAGAAAGCGGAGTGCTCAAGAGAGGGGGAAAACAATAAAGCGATTTAGCGCGTGCGGCTCGAAATGCCGGAAGTGAAGCGCATGAATCATGCGTCGCTTCCGGCAGCAGCCTGAATTCAGGCTGCGGTCCGAGTGGAGATTCGAGGCCGCGGATGCGGGGTCGCTGGGACAGGCTGCAGGCGGAAGGAGTTATCACCCTCCGGAATCATCGCCAGGGGGACCGGCGTGCGATTGCGGCTGCCGTGCATGTGCTTGGATTCGAGCCATGCGCACAACCGTGGATCGAAGATCTCCGGCTGGCCCTGCCAGAAATCGGGAGCCAGTCCGCACTGGATCCGAAGATGATCCAATTGCAGCTCGATTGAGGAAACATTTTTGGGAAAGTAGCGCCGGACGTTGTCGCTACCGACGTGGATCCCTGACAGACCTTGACCTTTGCTTTGTGCTTTGACCACCATATACACCTGCTCTTCATCCTGGAAAGTTACAGTTTCGGGAGAGAGACCAAATAAACCACCGGAAAGAAGCCTTCAATGCGGGGAAAGAACCTCTTAGACCGGAATGCCAGTCTGGGGAGCTGAAGTTCGCTGCGCCCAGTCCTGAACCATCTCCAGGTTGATTCAGCGTAGTTTGCCCTTACCGCTCTTTGGATGCGGGTCGGCTGAATGAGGTTGTCCGCAACGTCGCTTTCACGAAACGTCTGAAAGTTGGCCGGAAATTCCGGCGCGGCAGAGGAGCCCGAAAGGGGTCGGGTAAAGAGGTTTTTGTGAACCGTGCCGAGGTCGCCCTCGAGTTTTTGTTGAGTTCTCTGTATCTGAGTAACTGACTAACCAGAGTGTACCAAAAACTCTCACTAACTTCAAACCGCCCGGGCGCCGTATTCAGCCCGTCATTCGCGATAAATCGATTAGTTGGGCGTGGCGCCGGTAAAAGTTAAGTGAATAACACTCGCGCGCCACCCGCCGCCTCTGATTCGTGTGCGGCCAACGCCCTTTCCGGCTCCCCGCCGACGTGGAACTCCTCGCCGCGATGCCCGGTGACAAAAGCCACATCGCATACACTGGATAGTCCCGCAAGGTTGAGATCGAGATCTGCAGTTGGCCGGGGAGCCCGTGAAAGAACAATGGATGCGAACGTTATGCTGTGCCGCCCTTGCGGCAATTGGACTGGCTACCGGGGCACAGGTTTCGCATGCGGATGCGCATGACGAAGCGGTGAAGCTGAATAACCGCGGCGTCGCGCAGATGGGTCAGCAGTTTACCGACAAGGCCGCAGCCTCGTTCGCCGAGGCAATGAAGACCGACCCGGCACTGGCACAAGCGGCCATCAACGAAGGCATTGCCCTGCTCACCCTTCAAAAGCTGGATGCTGCAAAGGTGGCGCTCAAAAAGGCGATTGCCCTCGATCCAAAAAGCCCGCAGGCCTGGTACAACCTTGGCCTCGCGCAGCATGCCGACAACGAGCTCGACGATGCGCTCAAAAGCTTTCAGCAGGCCGTTCAACTCGATCCGCGCGATGCGGATTCGTATTACTTCGAGGGCGTCTGCTACTCCGAGCAGAAGGACTACGACAAGGCGATCGCGGTATTGCCGAAAGCGCTTGAAGTGAATCCCCTGCATGCCTCGGCTGAGTTTGCCCTCGCGCGCGCGCTGCAGCGGTCGGGCAAAACGCAGGACGCCCGCGACCATTTCAAGCGATTCCAGCATCTGACGAGCACGAAGATCTCCGCGGCCATCGGGCTGGCCTACGGCGAGCAGGGACATTACTCGACAGCGATGCCCATCGAAGAGCGCGAGCCGTCGCGGAAGGCGATGATCCCGGTGAAGCTGACCGCGGAGCCGATGGGGAAAGGTGCGGAAGATTCGAAGAACTCCGGCGGGGCTTGCATGCTCGATGTCGCTGGTTCGGGTGCAATGGACCTCGTTCTGATGCGCTCCGGCCCGCAAGCGATCGGCACACTGCATCGCACCGCCGGCGGCAACTTCGAGGAGGTCGATGCGCAAGCTGCCGGGCTCAAGGCGAGCGGCAATGCCGTTGCCTGCGCTGTAGGCGACTTCGACGGCGACGGCCTGAACGATCTTGCCGTGGCGCTCGAAGACCGCGTCCTGCTCTTCCGCAATCTCGGAAAAGGCAAGTTCGAAGACATTACGGCGGAGTCAGGGATCGTGCCGCGCAACAAGCCGTCGGGAATCACATTCATTGATTACGACCACGACGGCGATCTCGATCTCTTCATCACCGGCTCTCCGCTCAAGCCCGGTGACGCGCCCAACGTGCTGTGGCGCAACAACGGCAACAAGACCTTCACCGATGTAACCGCCGACACCGGACTCGGCGGAGAATCTCCAACATCGGCCGCCATCCTCACCGATTTCAACAACGACCGCGCAGTGGACATGGTGACCACGGGCGATGGCGCGTCACCGCTGATCTACGTGAACCCGCGAGAAGGGAAGTACCCCACGCAGCCGCTCTATGACGCGAAGTTTCCGGCAACCGAAGGCATCGCGGTGCTCGACTTCAACAAAGACGGCTGGATGGACATTGCCGTAACGCACGCCGGCGCGCCCGGCCTGACGCTGTGGCGCAACGTGGAAGCGCCGAACCACGCGGGCCGGCGATTTGAGCGCGTCGAGCTGCCGCTCGACGGCGCGCTGCGGGGATGGGGGATCACGCCGATCGACATCGACAATGATGGCTGGATCGACCTCGCTGCGATCGTCGAGACTCAAGCCGGGCCGCGAGTGGAAGTGCTGCGCAATCGCGGCGACGGCACGTTTGAGAACGTGAGCCGCGCCCTGGCGCTTGATGCAGTGAAGTTGACCGACCCGCGCGGACTGATTGCCGCGGACATCGATGGGGACGGCGCACCGGACCTGATCGTGACGCAGCAGAATGCGCCGCCCGTGCTGCTGCACAACGTGGGCGCGAACAAGAATCACTTTGTGCGCCTGGACCTCACCGGCCTCGCCGACAACAAGACCGCGCTCGGCGCGAAAGTTGAGATCTTCGCAAGTGGGCACTGGCAGAAGTGGGAACTCGCCGGATCAGCCGGATACCGGACGCAGGCTCCGCCTCAGATCCTCGTAGGCCTGGGCGACGCACCGGGCATAGACCTGCTGCGAATTCTGTGGCCCACCGGCGTGCTGCAGGACGAGATCGACTTGCCGCCGCTTCAGCAGGGCCGCAGCGTGGTTGCGATGAAGGAGGCAGACCGGCGTGGGAGCTCGTGCCCGGTGCTGTTTGCATGGGACGGCCACAAATACCGAATGATCACCGACGTGATTGGCGCCGCCGTGGTCGGGCACTGGTTCACGCCACAACATCGCAACATTCCGCACCCGGACGAGTGGATCAAAGTCGACGGTGACCGTCTCGCTCCAGTGAACGGCAGGCTGAGCATCCGCTTCATCGAGCCGATGGAGGAGGTCAACTACACTGACCAGCTTCGCCTGGTCGCGGTGGATCACCCCGACGATGTTGAAGTCAATCCCGATGAAAAGTTCCTGGATGATCCGCCCTTCGCCTCAGGCCGACTTATCGCGTCGCGCGGTGCGCGCCTGCCCGCGGGCGCGTGGGATGGCGAAGGCCGCGACGTGCTTCACGAGCTGAGCAATAGGGATCACCAGTTTGCGAGCGGGTTCAAGCCAACGCCGTACGACGGGTTCGCCAATCTCCACGCCCTCACGCTCGACCTTGGGCCGCTGGGAGCAAAGTCCCCGCTGCGGCTGCTGATGACAGGCTACGTGAACTACTTCAGCGCAACTTCGCTGTACGCAGCATGGCAGGCGGGCATCAAGCCCATCTCATCGTATGTCGAGGCGCAAATGCCCGACGGAAGCTGGAAGACGATCACCGGCGAAGTAGGCTTCCCGGCCGGCCTCGAGCGGACAATCGTCGCCGATCTCACGGGAAAAGTTCCGCCCGGCGTGCATCGTATCCGGTACATGAGTAATCTCGAGATCTACTGGGACCAGGTGCTCATCGACCAGAGCGATCACGCGCCGGCCCTCACGGAAGACGTGCCGCTTGCGACAGCGACGCTCCATTTTCGCGGCTATCCGAGACAGATCGAAGGCCCGAGCCCCGGCGACCTTGATTATGACTACGACCGCGTGAGCCTGACGGGGCCCTTCCAGCACGAGCGCGGCAGTTACACGCGGCTCGGTGATGTGACGTCGTTGGTCAAGAGCGTGGACGACCGGTACGTCATCTTTGGCAGCGGCGAAGAAATAGCAGCGGAGTTCGACGCGACCAGGCTACCCACTCTACCGTCCCACTGGAAGCGCGATTACTTCTTCTACGCAAACGGATATGTGAAGGATATGGACTGGTGGGACGCATCGCCCTTCACCGTCGCGCAGATGCCGTTTCATGGCATGAGCAGCTATCCCTATCCCGCAACGGAGAAGTTCCCTGACGACGCCGATGCGCTGAACTATCAATTGAACTGGAACGACCGTTTCGATTCGGGTGACCCGGTGCGCTCCTATCGGTTCAACTATCGCGATCTGATCTCCACCCCCGCTCAGGACACGAGCACGACTCCCGGAGTTGCGCCCTCAGTACCCGCGCGGCCGTAGCAGCCCCGCCGCGATCACCGAGTTGCGTGTTGCGAGTCGAACAAAGGAATGATGAACGAACTTGTGTTGATGCCTGCATCGCGGCAACTCGAGTTGCTGCGGTTGAAGCAAGTGACGGTAACGGAACTTGCCGAAGCGCATATCCGGCAGATCGAGCGCCTCGAGCCGCAGGTGAACGCATTCGCCGACTTCGATGCGGAGCGCGTGCGAGTGCAGGCGAAGGCGTTGGATCAGGATCTCCGCGAGCGAGGACCGCTGCACGGACTTCCGGTCACGGTAAAGTCTTCCATTGCGACCGCCGGTTACAAGTGCGAGATTGGCAGCCTTATCAATCAAGGCGATACGCCGCGCGACGACGCGGTCGTCGTGGCCCGCCTCCGCGCTGCTGGCGCGCTGATCCTCGGCACCACCAACTGCCCGGAGTTCCTCATGGCGTATGAAACGGCGAACCTCCTCCACGGCCGCACCCAGAACCCCTGGGATCTCAACCGCTCACCCGGCGGATCGAGCGGCGGCGAATCGGCGGCGATCGCGGCCTGCATGTCCGCGGCAGGGCTGGGCTCCGATAGCGGTGGTTCAGTCCGCGTTCCGGCGCACTTCACAGGCATCTGCTCGCTCAAGCCGACGCCCGGCCGCATCCCCGGTCGCGGACACCTTCCGCCGTGCGTCGGCCCGTTCTCCACGCTCGGCGCGATCGGTCCGATGGCGCGCACCATCGAAGACGTCACACTGATGTTTCGCACGTTGAGCGGACAGGATCGCGAAGATCCGGCAAGTCCGCCACTGGCGCTCCGCGAACCAACGCTCGAAGACCTGCGCGGACATCGCATTGGCGTCTTCGAAGACGATGGATTAACGCCCGTAACAAACGAAACGCGCAACGCGGTTCAGGCCGCCGCGTGCGCCCTTCGTGACGCGGGATTCAAGGTTGAACCCTTTCGCCCGCGAACACTCGAGCAACTGCGCAAGCTGTGGTGGGACTTCTTCGTGCAATGCGGAGCAATGCTCTTCGAACCGGCGTACCGCGGAAAACAGGACAAGCTGAGCCCGATCTTTCGCGAGTTCCTTGGCATCGCCGAATCAGTCCCGCCCCTCAGCATGAAGGATCTTCTGGGCGCCTGGGCGGAGATGGATCTCCTGCGCGCAAAAACGCTGGAGGAGATGCGCGAATACCCAATCCTGCTGTGCCCGGTCGCAAGCATACCCGCGTTCCGTCACGACGAACGTGAGTGGCAAGTCCACGGCCAGGCTGTAAAGTACCTTGACGCCGTGCGGTACACGCAGTGGTTCAACGTGCTCGCCGCCCCGGCAGCGGTCATTCCTGTGGGGCGGTCGCCGGAGGGGCTCCCGATCGGCGTGCAGATCGTGGCCAGGCCGTTTGAAGACGAAGTTGCTCTGGGCGTTGCATCGGTTGTGGACGCGGCCTTCGGATTTCGCGCCCCGGAGATGGCGCATGTTTAGGCGCGCCTCGTCAAAATCCAGGTCCGCGCGCAGGCGTCCCATTCGTGAGATTGTCATGTCGGTCGCAGATGTGGACAATATTGTCTGGGCAGCCACCTACATCGGCGAATGCCGCTATGTTGGCCGTTGCCGGCCCAATTTCCCTGATGGAAACCTGGCGCCGGTAGCGGTAATGTCGGCGCCTGCCCGTCATGATCTTCACGGCGTCGATGTCCAGCGGGGACGACATCTGGGTGGCGACGGCCAAAGGATAGAGCCATGGAATTCGTCAAAACCCATAAGGAGCAAGCAGTGAGTGCAATTGCAGACGTTTTGGAGACCATCGCGCACGCGCCGATCAGAAAGCGCGCCATCACGAATCATGGAGTATTAAACGAAGCATACGACTACGCCAAACCGAGTTCCTTCTCGCGCGGCATGCGCATCGACTTGAATGGAGTCACAATTCTGCTGATCTCCGGCACAGCCTCGATCGACGAACATGGCAAGACCGTGCACATAGGCGACTTCCGGGCGCAGCTGCAACGCACTTTTCAGAACATCACCGGCCTGCTCGAGAGCGAAGGCTGCACATGGCACGACATCGTCCGGACCACCTGCTATCTGCGCGACATCGATCGTGATTACGAAGCGTTCAATGAGGAGCGGACTCGCTTCTTCAAGGAGCAGGGACTCGATCCGCTTCCGGCGTCGACAGGAATTCAGGCGCACCTGTGCCGGCCTGACCTCCTGATAGAGATCGAGGCGATCGCGATGTTTCGCACAGAAAAGGTTGCCGCCGGCAAGGAGTAGGTCAACAGGCAACCGCAGAACCGGGGCGGCGGATGATTTACTGGGCTGATCAGCCGCCCCGCCTACCGGATTTCAATCTCATCGATTAAGCCTGGCCCGACTTCACACCACCGCCGCCTGCAAGCTGAGCGCGCTTCCGAAACACAACCTTCAGTTCCTGCCGCCACTGCTCTGCCAGTGCAATCAACTCCCATTCAATCTGGGGCGACAGGTACTTCAGAACCGCCTCGTTCGCCGGGTGAATGCGCAACGCCGGAGCCGCGAGCAGAAGCCGCGGCGGCAGCGGAGAAACCTCCGTTCCCGGAAAATAACCCTGCCGCTCAAACGCTGAAAGCATTCTGCCGCCCGCTCCCATCTGGCGGTCGTCATTGAGCGCCCTCACTCTGATCCAGTAATCCAGCGCCTGCATCGGCAGATGCAGGTCTTCGTCTGCCTTCAGCTCCATCACAACAAGCCGGCCATTGCGGTCCAGCGTGAGCAGATCGAGCATGCCGCGGTCGCCCGAAGTAAGCGCCGGAACCTGCGAATACACGCAATCCCCGCGCAGCCCCGGCATTACTTCCTGAAGGCGCATCCGCAGACGCGACTCGAGCCAGCGTTCCGGTTGCAGCCGAAACAGCGGATCGCCGCGCTCCCCATCGGGATGCCGGCTTTGAAACAGTCGCGCAAGAAGATCGCGGCACAGGCTCTCGGTCTCCTCATTCAGAGGAGTCTCGTTCCCTCCCGCGCCAAACGTCACCTCATCCTGATGCCTGAAGGAATCCGGGGCCGACCCGTGCCGCACTCGCGCGAATTCCAGCCCATGCGCCAGCAGCGCCACTTCCACGGGCGATCGCGGCTGAATCTCTACGCGGTCGCGCGCCTCCGCGGGCACAACCGCCAGCACCCGGTCCAGTCCTCCTCTGCAACGCTCGATCGCCCCATCGGGCGAAAATGCACGCGCGAGCCGCGACTCAAAATTCCCGATGTCACGATAGTCAACGGCGGAGAGTTCTTCGGTGCGCTCATCGAGCGAATAGAGCTGAAAATCCGCAGCCGTGTGGTTGAGCCACGCTATCCGTTCGGCCGTAGTCCTCCATGCTCCGGCGGGCACAATCACCTTGAGCCCTCCGAAATGCCGCCGCGCATCCCCGTGCTCCCGGCAGTATTCGAGCCACAGGATTCCCAGCGTTAGAACGCCGTCGATCATCGCGCCCGCTTCGGCTTCTCCAACGCCGATCACCGCTTCCGCCGCGGTTCCCTTCATGAGCCGGCCGCGCACATAGGCCGGACCGAAGCTGTGCTCCAGGTCCATGGCCGACCGCATCCCATCGACCCTCCAGCCGGGAAAGTTGCGGGCCAGCGTCCGCTCCAGCACCCGCTGGTAGTTCCTTCGCGCCGAATCGCGCGCCGTGGGAGTGCGGCGGTCCTTCGTCGGCACCATCTCGATCGCCTGCGGTTTGGGCGTGCCCATGCGTTGAGTCATGATCCGCAGGCACGCAGCCCGTTCCTGCAACCCAACCACCGAGCGCACGAAGTTGCGCTCCTCGCTCCACATTTGCAGAATGCATCGCCCGTGAGATTCATTCACCGAGTAGCGCGCCGTGCGCATGTCGAAGATCACAGCGCCATCTTCGAGCACCGCCGCCATTGGATGAAGGGAAAGGTATGCCTCGATGCTCCGCGCCAGTTGTTCCGGCGAGGGCTTTTCCTCGCCTGCCGCAGGCGCTGATCGCGCACCTGCCGCTCCTGAACTGCGCATGGGGCTCTACCAGCCCATCCGCTCGCGCAGCCGGACTATATGTGCAGTGTGATGGCGCGAATGCCAGGCGTACAGAGCCAGATTGCCGGCCAGCGTCATCTCGCCCCGCTCCGGATGAACAAATGTCTTCTGAAAGTCCGCTTCGCTCATGTTGTCGATCAGCGCTGTCAGCCGCGCATGAACGGACTCCGTGAAATCCAGCGACACGTTCACCGGCATGCGGCTGTCCGCGAGGTTCGCCCACGCGGCTTCGTCGTACGGCTTGATAGTCGGCCGGTCTTCGGTCAGCGCCAGCTTGAATCGGATGTATGAGTTGGCGTGGCTGTCGGCGACATGGTGCACAACCTGGCGCACCGTCCAGCCGCCTTCGCGATAGGGCGTGTCGAGTTGCGAGTCCGTCAGCCCTGCTACCGCGGCGCGAAGCCTCTCAGGCAGGCGGCGCAGCACATCGACTTGTTCCTGTCGAGTTCCGGTCGCGACCGCATCAAATCGGCCAACCGGATAGCGTTGCTCGTCGAGATCGCTCACTGGCGAAACCTTAACACGCCGGGGCATAGCTGCGCCTCTAGAGCTCCAGCGTGACTGAACGGGCTCGCGCCAGGATGGGATTCAACTACCGGAGCTATAGTCTAAGCGGGCCGGTGGCTATGCGGGTGATGGTGGTGGCGGTGATGGTGTTTGCCCGCGGCAAAAGCTGCAGGCGCCACCATCATCAAAAACAGGGCTGCAAGGACGAACTTTTTCATGGCTTGAATGTAGCATCAAGTGAACTCCCCTGGAAGGCCGCCGCCAGTAAAGAAAATCGTGGATTGCATCAAGATGGGAAACAGTCTGATTTCGGCATGGGCCGGAAATTTTGCTGCAATCCGGGGAAGCGTAGACTGATAGGTGATGAGCTCTTCAGCAGGGTCAACGGACGGCAACCACAGGCGATTCTTTTTTGAAAAGTTCGGCATCACCGAGCGCCTCCTCGAGCGGTGCCTGGGCGAAGCGCTCTCGGCCGGGGGCGACTATGCCGACCTGTACTTCGAGTCCGTGGCGGCCATTTCGCTCGGGGTAGACGAGCAGATCGTCAAATCGGCAAGTCAGGGGACAAGTGCCGGGTGCGGCATCCGGGTCCTGTCGGGCGAGCGCACAGGATATGCGTATACGGACAATCTGAATCCCGATCGCCTGGTTCACGCCGCGCGCACCGCCGCTTTGATCGCCTCGGGCCCGGCAAAGCAGCCGGTACAGGGATTCACCGAGGCGCCGCCCGCCGATCTCTATCCGGTGCCCCTCGGCGGCTTCGACCTCGACCTTGCCGCCCGCCTCGAGTTGATCCTGCGCGTCGATCGCGCCGCCCGAGCCTTCGATCCTCGAATCGTGCAGGTGAGGGCAAGTTACTCCGAAGAACTGCGACGCATCCTCATCGCCGGATCGGACGGTTCGTTCGCCAGCGATACCCAGCCGCTCTGCCGCCTCAACGCCTTTGTGATTGCCAAAGACGGCGTGAACACCACGAAAGGCGCGGCCGGGGCCGGAGGGCGTGCCGGGCTGGGCCAGTTTGTCGGGTCCAAGAGCCCGGAACACCTCGCTCAGGAGGCTGCCCGTGGCGCGATCCTGCAGCTCGGCGCGATTCCCGCGCCCGCCGGAGAGATGGAGGTCGTTCTCGGTCCGGGTTGGCCCGGCATTTTGCTGCACGAAGCGGTAGGGCACGGTCTGGAGGCCGACTTCAACCGCAAAGGCACTTCGGCGTTCACCGGGCTGGTAGGAAGGCCGGTAGCCAGTTCGAAGGTCACGGTGGTCGATAACGGAACGATCGCCGGCCGGCGCGGTTCGCTCAACGTAGACGACGAAGGGTCTCCCACGCAGGAGACGGTTCTGATTGAGAACGGGATCCTAAAGGGGTATCTGACGGACAAGCTGTCCGCCCGGCTGATGGGCACCGCGAATACGGGATCGGGCAGGCGCGAAAGCTACCACTGCATTCCGATGCCGCGGATGACCAACACCTACATGCTCGCCGGAGACGACGAGCCCGAAGACATCATCCGCAGCGTGAAGCGGGGACTCTACGCCCCGAACTTCGGCGGCGGCTCGGTCGACATCACCAATGGCAAGTTCGTCTTCTCCGCGTCCGAGGCGTATCTCATCGAGGATGGCAAGATTACGGCGCCCGTGCGCGACGCCACGCTGATCGGCAACGGCCCCGAAGCACTCAAGCACGTCTCAATGGTCGGCCACGACCTGAAGCTGGATGAGGGCGTCGGGACGTGCGGCAAAGATGGACAGAGCGTGCCGGTGGGCGTGGGCATGCCGACCATCAAGCTTGACCGGATGACCGTGGGCGGAACCGGTCGCTAGAGCAAAACTGGCATAGCTGCGTCCCCGGGCCTTTGCCTTTCTTTCTGTCCTTCCCCCAAGGGAATCTGCTGGTGCCGTCTCCCGGCAACAATCCCGCGGAGATACACCCACACCCATAGAACTCCAAATAAAACAAACTTTCCTGTGGCGATACCACATGAACTGTGGAATACTTATGTGGCATCACCACAGGAGAGGCCGATGGGCGATTCCAAACTCGACCTGTTGCAGGGAACGCTGGACATCATGGTCCTGCAGACGCTGGAGTCGATGGGCGCGCTCCACGGATACGGCATTGCCCGCCGCATTGAACAGGTCAGCGGGGACGAAGTCCTCCTCAACCAGGGCACGATCTATGCCTCATTGGTCAGGCTGCAGCATCGCGGCTGGATTTCCGCCAAATGGGGAACATCCGACAACAATCGCAAAGCGAAGTTCTATTCGATTACGACAGCCGGAAAAAACCAACTCGCCCAGGACGCCGCGCATTGGCAGCGGCTCGCCGACGTCATGGGCCGGGTCTTCGCCATGCAGGGCGACCGAGGTGAACAATGAAGCATTTTGCGCAGGAAGCGTTCAACCGCGTCCGCTCATTCTTTCGCAGAACTCCGCTCGACCAGGACCTCAATGAAGAGATGGCCTCGCATCTCGAAATGGCAGTGGATGAGAACATGCGGCGCGGCATGTCCCGCGAAGAAGCGCGCCGCCAGGCTCTTGTGCAGTTTGGCGGGTTGCAGCAGGCGCGAGAGCGGCACCGCGAGTCGCGCGGACTGCCCTGGATCGACGTCCTCGCGCAGGACCTGCGCTTCGCCTTCCGCACCCTCAGGCACGACGCCGGCTTCACGTTGATTGCGGTGGTCATTCTCGCGCTCGGCATCGGGGCCAATATCGCAGTCTTCAGCGTCGTGAACACGATCCTGCTCCGCCCGCTGCCGTTCCCCGAGGCGCACCAGCTCGTCCGGATCGTCGAGAAGGGCGCAAAGGGCGGTGAATCCGGCAAAACCTACACCGCCGACGCCACCGAGGAATTCGAGCGGCAGAACCGCTCCTTTCAATCGGTCAGCGGCTATTTCGCCTTTACCGCTCCCAACAATTTCAAGCTCTCCGGGAACGGCCAGCCGCTGCCCGCAACAGGAATGCTTGTCGCCGGGGGCTTCTTCGAAACGCTCGGCGTCGAGCCCTCTGTGGGGCGCCTGTTCAGGCCGGAGGAATTTCTGCACCACGCGCAGCCCGCGGCTCTGCTGAGCTACCCGTACTGGAAGCGCCAGTTCGGCGGCGACCGAAGCATCATCGGGCGCACGGTTGATCTGGGCGACAGAGTCGACCTGAACAACAAGTCCGTCACGGTCGTCGGAGTCCTGCCGGAAACATTCGACTTCGGCGCAGTCTTCTCGCCAGGAGCGAAAGTTGACCTCTTCGTCCCGTACATCATGGATGACTTTCGCGACGACGGGAACGACCTCGCACTGGTCGGCCGCCTCAAGCCGGGCGTGAGCATCGCCCAGGCGCAGAACGAGACCAATCTGCTCTTTCCGCAGATATATGCCGTAAAGAAGCACCCTGAATATGGAAAACCCTACACAGGCCAGCTCACCGGGCTGAAAGAGTACGTCAGCGGCAAGCTGCGCCGTTCGCTGATCGTGCTGTGGTCCGCGGTCGGTCTCATCCTCTTGATCGTTTGCGTGAATCTCTCCAACCTGCTGCTGGCCCGCGCGGCCTCGCGCAATAAAGAATTCGCGATGCGCAGCGCCCTGGGAGCGAGACTGGGGCGCATCGTGCGCCAGTTGCTGACCGAGAGCCTGGTGCTGGCCATCGCCGGAGCATCTCTTGGTCTTGTGCTCGCCTGGGCCGTTCTTTCCTACCTGGCTCACCAGGGATCGCTTGCTCTGCCGCTGTTGAACATGGTCCGCATCGACGGGGCGGCCCTCGCATGGACGCTCCTCATCGCAGTCGCAGCCGCCATTCTCTTCGGCGTCGCTCCCGCACTGCGCATGTCGGCGCGCAATTTGCAGGAGGCTCTGAAAGACAGCGGTCACGGAACCAGCGAGGGCCGCAAGCACGACCGCATGCGGTCGGTTCTCGTGATTACCGAAATTGCCCTGGCATGCGTGCTGCTCGTCGGCGCCGGACTGCTCTTGCGCAGCTTCCTCCGCGTGCTCGATATCGACCTGGGATTTGAGCCGACCCGCGCCGCCGCTGTCAGCGTGGACTACGACGACGGCGGAAATGCCGCGAAGCGCGCCGCGATCTGGCAGGAAGTCGTAACCCGGGCTTCCTTGATCCCCGGCGTTGAAGCGGCAGGCATATCGGACAATCTGCCCATGAGCCGCAATCGTGGCTGGGGAATTGCGGCGAAAGGCCAGCAGAAGCCCAGGGAGCGGGATTTCATTCCGGTCTTCGTCTACATCGTCTCGCCTGGCTACGTGAAGGCGATGGGAATGCGCATGGTGGCAGGCCGCGACATCTCATGGGACGATGTTCTGAACAATCGCAACGTTGTCATCCTCAACGAGTCCGTCGCGCGCAGGCTGTGGCCCGGGCAGGATGCGGTTGGCCGCATCGCGCTTGCCGGAGGCGCTGAAGCCCAGGTCGTTGGCGTCATTGCCGATGTTCACGAAAGCAGCGTGGAAGACAACGCGGGGTCGCAAATGTACCTGCCGTCGAAGTTCGGCCCGGAGGGCTCCTTTCTCGTGGTGCGGTCCAAGCTGCCTCCCGCCGCGTTGGCTGCAGATGTGATGAAAACACTCCGGGAGTTCAACCCCGCGCAATCCGCTTCAGAGTTCATGCCCATCCAGCAGCTCGTCGATCACGCCACGTCTCCGCGTCGCTTTTTTGTGCTTCTGGTAGGCATCTTCGCCGGTCTGGGCTTGCTCCTTGCCTCCCTCGGAATCTACGGCGTGATCTCCTACTCCGTCACGCGCCAGACCCAGGAGATCGGCATCCGCATGGCCCTCGGAGCAAGCGAGGCCCGCGTTCAGCTCGACGTGATCAAAACCACGCTGCGTCTTGCCCTGATCGGCATTGGCCTTGGCCTCGTCGCTTCATTCGCAATCGCGCGCCTCATTGCCTCGCTTCTCTTCCGCACTGCCCCAACGGATCCGCTCACGTTCGCCGGAATGGTACTTCTGCTGGGAGGCGTCGCGCTGCTCGCGGGCTATCTGCCCGCGCGAAGAGCGTCGAAGATCGATCCAATGGTCGCGCTGCGGACAAACTGAGACAGTGCCGCGCTTCAGTTGTTCACGGGTTAGCTTGATTGAATTTCCCGATAGACGCCGGTGCGCAACCGCGTAAGCTGAACCTCTTCGAGGCGCGCGCGAAGGCGCAGCAACTCGGCCTCTTGCTGCGGCGTGCGGGAATAGCTCGGCCAAGCGATGTTGTTCACCTCCAGCGGATCGTCTGCAAGGTCGTACATCTCCCATTGCTTCGGCGCCGCCTCATGTTCGGCGTCGTAATACTGCGCGAGCTTGTAGCGCTCTTCGCGAATGCTGACGATATGGTTAGGTGGCAGCGGATACGGCCCGCTCGCTTGGCCCGACTGGTAATCGTCGTAAGTGAAGACGATGTAGTCCTGCACCGGCGGCGCCTCGGGATTCAGAACGATGCTCGAGTAATCGACGCCCTCCCACGGCGCCCGCGCCTTCTCTGGCGCGTCGAACAGCGCCGCAAGGGTAGGCAGAAAGTCGACGTGCGAGACCATGGCGTGCGACGAAACGGGCTTCGGAAACAGCTTCGGATTCGAGTAAATCAAGGGGACGCGCAGCGATTCCTCATAGAAATTGAAGTTTTTCTGGCGCTGGCCGCCGTGGGTCATTCCCATCTCGCCGTGGTCGGAGGTCTGGATCACGAGCGTGTTATCGAGCATCCCCTGCTCTTCCAGGGCATCGAGAATCCGCTGTAACTTCCTGTCGGAATCAATCATGAGATTCCCGTAGAAGTTGATATAGTTTCGCTGCTCGTCGGGATTGAGCGGGCCGAGGCCAAGGTTGGTGAGTTTCAGGAACTGCTCCTGCACCGTGGGCTTGGTGTCAAGGCTCTCATTCACAGTCTCGGGCAGTTCAATGTCGCCATTCAGCCATGCGGGCGTGTAGCCATTCCAGAAGGCCGTGCTCGGATACGCCAGCACGTCATGGGGATTGATCAGTGAAGCAATAAGAAAGAAGGGTTTGGCTCGCGCCGCCGGCGATCTGAGATAGGCCAGGATTCCTTCCTGTCCGAATTCGACCGGGCCCTCGCCCTCGAGGTATCGCCGGTCCATGTCCGCAAATCCGCCGCCGAACTCGGTCGGGTCCTGGTTGGCCCCTCCATCAGGTGGATTCCAGCGCTCGAATCCATAGGCGGCCGCATCTTCCGGTGTAAAGCTTCCATTGCGATTCTTGGGCTTGGTCAGGTGAAACTTGCCCTTCATAGGCGTCGAGTAACCGGCGGCCGCCATCACCGTTGCCAGGTTTGGCAACTCTGTCGGCAGAGTCTGCTGCGGGTTATCGCTTGAAGTCATGTTCAGTTCGAGGGTCCACTTCACGCCGTGTTGCGCCGGGAAAAAGCCAGTCATCAGCGTGGCCCGGCTCGGCGAGCACATGCATGCATTGCAGAATGCGCGCTCAAACGTGAGCCCCTGGTTCTTGAGCCTCTGCATTCCGGGAAGGTTCTTCTCCGCCCAGTCCGGCGGAAAATGCTGGATCGCGCGCTGCTGATCGGTGAGAAACAGCATGACATTCATCCCTTGAAGAGACTTTGCGGCTGGCATGATTCGGGACCTCCTCCTGTGAGATGTGACTGCTGGAGCGCTAAGTCTAGCATGACAACGTAGTCAGCGAGTTACCGCGTAGTTATGCGCGAGATCGGGAATGCCGGAAACCCGGCAATAGCCGTGGTCTCGCTTGCGGCAGCGGCTGCGCGTGCTCCGCGCGTTCCCATTTGATAGGGTCGAAGTATGCCAAAAGCCGCGGTAACCCCTCCTCTCGATGACCTGGACCTCGAATCGCTTGCGGCCGATGTTGTGGCGCAGGCCATCAAGGCCGGAGCCACGGATGCCGAGGCCGTAGTCCGCGAAGGCGACGAGTTTTCCGTGACGGTTCGGATGGGCGAAGTCGAGAAGCTGATCGAGTCAGGCTCGCGCGGCCTGGGTCTGCGCGTGTTTGCGGGCAAACGGTCTGCATCGACTTCAACAAGCGACTTTACTGCCGAAGGGATTCGCCAACTTGTCGACGGGGCCCTCGCGCTGGCACAAATCACTGAAGAAGACGAGTTCGCAGGGCTGCCCGAATCGGGCGAGTTCGGCGCCTATCCCGGCGATCTGCAGCTCTATTTTGACGATGTGTACTCGCTCCCCGGGCCGGAGCGGATCGAGATGGCGCGCCGTGCCGAGGCTGCGGCCCTGGCCGTAGATCCCCGCATCGGAAGCGCCCGCGGCGCGAGCTTCGACGCGACAACGGGCCGCAAGGTCCTGGCCAATTCGAGAGGGTTTGTGGGCAGCTACCGCGGTAGCTATGCCGGGATTGTGGCGGTTCCGCTGGCGAAGGACGAAAACGGGCATATGCAGCGCGACCACTGGGACTCGAGCGCGCGCCGCATCGGGGACCTTGAGTCGCCTGAATCGGTGGGCCAGGAGGCCGCGCGGCGCACTCTGCGGCGGCTTGGCGCGCGGCGTATGCCGACACAACAGGTTCCAATGGTGTTTGCGCCTGAAACGGCGCGCACGCTCGTGGGCGTGGTCTTCGACGCCGCGTCAGGCGACGCCGTGTGGCGGCAGGCGACGTTTCTTGCCGGAAAGCTGGGCGAGCAGATTGCAAGTCCTAGCGTGACGATAGTTGATGACAACGTGATGCTGCTGCCCAACGGAATAGGTGGGTTTGGCTCGTCGCCATTCGACGGGGAGGGACTGCCATCGCGGCGCAATGTTGTAGTGGAACGCGGGGTCCTGGGTACGTACATCCTGAACACGTATTCGGCGCGCAAGCTCGGAATGAAGTCGACGCATAACGCCTCGCGCGGGCTGGCCGGGACGCCGGGGATCGGGCCTGGCAACCTGTACCTCGAGCCAGGCACGCATACTCCGGAAGAAATCATCGGCGCGATCCCAAATGGGTTTTACGTCACCAGCCTGCTTGGGTTCGGCGTGAACCTGGTGACGGGCGACTACTCGCGCGGCGCGGCGGGTCTCTGGATCGAGAATGGTGAGCTTACGCACGCGGTGGAGGAGGTGACGATTGCCGGGAATCTGGCCGAGATGTTTCGCAATGTCGCGGCGATCGGGAACGACCTGCGGTTTCGTGGATCCGTCGCGTCGCCCACGCTGAGGATCGATGGAATGACGCTGGCGGGGGCCTAGAAAGCGAATGCAGGACCAGCGAATGGAGGACCCAGGAGAGTGCTCTGACCCCGGAATTCCAGTCCGTTGCTTTTGATCCTGCTGACGCGCGGGCATCGCTCCAGCAGATTCCCGAGGCTTGCGCGGTCTTTGCGCTCTACGGAGAGGACGCGCACGCGCAGCCGTACATCGGCCGCACTCCGAACCTGCGCGGGCGGCTCGAGCGGCTTCTGCTGCCGTCAGAGAAACATCCGAAGCGGCTGCAACTGGCTGGCCGGGTGCGGCGGATTGCATGGCGGCTGACAGGTTCGGACTTCGAGTCGCTCCTTCTGCAGTTCAACCTGCTCGAGGAGGTATACGGCACGAAGTGCCTGGAGAGGATGCACCTGGGAGCGCCGTCGTTCGTCAGGTTTCTCGGCGGCAACCGGTATCCGCGCGTCGTGGTCACGAACCGGCCGAGCCAGCGTGAAGCGGACTGGGCCTATGGGCCGTTTGCTTCGCGGGCGGCGGCAGAGCGGTTTGCAGAGGAGACGCTGAAGCTCTTCCTGCTGCGGCGCTGCGTCGAGGAACTGGACCCGAATCCGAGCCACCCCGGATGCGTGTACTCCGAGATGAAGATGTGCTTGGCGCCGTGCTACCAGGGCTGCACCGATGAGCGCTACGCGGAAGAATCGGTCGGGGTGGAGCGGTTCCTCGCGACGCGCGGCGAGAGCCGTCTTGTGCAGCTGCGAACGCAGCGGGACGAGGCGTCGGCAAACCTTGAATTCGAGCAGGCCGCGGCATTGCATGTGCAGGTACAGAAGGCCGAGTCGGTTCGGGCGCTGGCCCCGGAGCTGGTGCGCCCAATGAGCCGGCTGCGTGCTGTGATTCTGCAGTCATCAGCGCAGGCAGATGAAGTGGCAGTCTTTCTGTACGAGGGTGGGCGGCTGCACGGGCCGGCGGGATTTTCGACGCTGGGCATGCGCATCCAGAACGAGCTGTCCGGGTCGAGCTCGCTGTTCGCGCAGCCGATGGCGCTCGAGCCGGTGCCGGAAGAAAACACGGATCAGGGATCACTGAGCAAAGAGAGTGTGAAGTCGGCGCGCGGCATTCTCGAGGCGCGGCTCGAGGGTGTGCTCGCAGGACTCCAGTCCGCGCGCGAGGCCCCGAATGCGACCGTGCGCCAGGGTCACCTGGCTCTGCTCAAGCGGTGGTATTACCGGCCGGAGGTGAAGCGGCCGGGGGAGATCTTCTTTCCCGACGTCGATGGCGCGTGGCCGGCGAAGGCGATCCTGCGCGGATTGGGGCGCGTGGCGGCGAAGAGCATGGCAGCCGCTGCCGGCGCGTAAGAGAATGTCATCCAGGGATCAATGAGCACGAAAGTCGATCTTCGCGCGGAACTTGCAGTGGGCCCGCATGTTCTGCACCCCGGGCGCGTCCCGCAAATCGCAAAATGGATCGGCGCGCTTCCGCGGCAAATTCCTAGCCTGATCGAACTCATCTGGGACGACGACCCCGGAGTCGCGAGCCGCGCGGCCGATGTGCTTGAACGAGTTTCCCGGTGGGCTTCGCCGGCCCTGATGCGGGCAATCATGGCTTTCAAGGAACCGCTGATCGGGCTGCTTTCCGAGGCCACACTGCCCAAGGTGCGCTGGAACCTCGCACTGACGCTCCCGCGGCTCAATCTGACCAGGCCGGAGTGCCGGCGCATCGCAGCAACGCTCGAAGGGTGGCTTAACGACAAGTCATCGATCGTAAAGACGGCGGCCCTGCACGCCATGGCCGACCTGACCACGCAGGACGCGTCGCTGAAGGATGACGTGCTCGACCGGTTGCGGATGGCAGAACGGTCAGGTACGGCTGCGATGCGCGCCCGCAGCCGAATTCTGCTGAAGGCACTGGAGAAGCCGGGCGGGAAGGCGAAAAAGCGATCGTCGCTGCACATGTTCGATTAGTAGGCGGGCTGATAGACTGACCCTGCAGGAGGCCGGATTCGCAGCCCATGGTCGAGCTGGTCCCATCCATACTTTCCGCTGATTTTGCGCGGCTTGCCGACGAAATCGCGGCCGCCGAGCGTGGCGGAGGCACGGTCATCCACGTCGATGTGATGGATGGCCACTTCGTGCCCAACATCACCATCGGTCCGCCGGTCGTGGCGAGCCTTCGCAAGGCCACGAAGCTGCCGCTCGATTGCCACCTGATGATCGAGAACCCCGACGAGTTCATCCCGGCATTCGCCGACGCCGGGGCGAACTGGGTGAGCGTTCACTACGAGGCGTGCCGCCACCTGCACCGTTCGCTCGAGTTGATCGCCAACCACGGTATGGAGCCGGCCGTGGTGCTGAACCCGGCCACGCGCGTGAACCTTATCCGCGACATCCTGCCCATGGTGCACCACGTGCTCATCATGAGCGTGAACCCAGGGTTCGGCGGGCAAAAATTCATCGAATTCTCCCTGGACAAAATACGGGAACTGGCCCGGATCCGCGCGGAGATGGGCCTGACATTTAGAATTGAAGTCGACGGCGGCGTGGCTCACGACACGGTGGCGCGGGTCGTCCAAGCAGGAGCGGAGCTTCTTGTCGCCGGGAATGCCGTGTTTGGCGAAGGCCGGGCTGAAGAGGACGCTCGATCGCTGCTCGAAGCCGCCCGGCAGGCCGCAGGCGAACCGGCGCGCGTCGCGTGACGATCAACAGGTAAGATAGGTAGGAATTTCAGGCGAACAGAATCGGGATGAGGCGGGGCCTGCCCCAGGGCTTTGCCGCAATGAGGTTTTATGAATCGGTTGTCCACGAAGATGGTTTCCACCGCCCTGGCGGCGCTGCTCCTTACCACCGCATCCGCCTACGCACGCGAAAAGAAGCCCAAGAAAAAGAAGCATGAAGACCTCAGCGCCAACCCTCTGGCGAATGTGCAGTCGAAGCAGCCCGACAAGGAGCTCTACGACAAGGCGATGATCGCCATGAAAAAGGGAAAGTTCGACGTGGCGCGCCTCGATCTGCAGACCATGCTGAACACCTATCCCGACTCCGAGTACAAGATGCGCGCCAAGCTGGCCGTCGGCGATAGCTGGTTCAAGGAAGGCGGAACCGCAGCGCTCACGCAGGCCGAGGCTGAGTACAAGGACTTCGAGACGTTCTTCCCCAATGCGCCCGAAGCGGCCGAAGCGCAGATGAAGGTTGGCGATATCTATTACTCCGAAATGGAGAAGCCCGACCGCGACTATACCAACGCCCTGAACGCGGAGAAGGAATACCGGGAGATGCTCAACATGTACCCGGACTCAACCTTGATTCCGCGCGCCAAGCAGAAACTGCGCGACGTACAGGAGGTGCTGGCGGAGCGCGAGACGCAGATCGGGCTCTTCTATGCGGGCAAGGAGAGCTACCCTGCGGCGATTGCGCGTTTGCAGACCGTAGTGGACACCTATCCGCTGTACTCGAAGAGCGACCTGGCGCTGCTGACGATCGGCGATGCATATGCGAGCGAAGCAAAGATCGTAGGACTGTCGAGATTGCCCGGCGCGATCAAGGAGCGGCTGAGGGCGCTCTACATGGATAAGGCGGCGGCGGCATACGACAAGGTGATCACGCGGTACCCAATGGCGCCGCGGGTTGCGGACGCGCAAGACCGGCTCGTGGCGATGAACCGGCCGATTCCCACGCCAACCGACGCTGCCGTGGCAGAAAATCAGGCCGAGGAGCAGAGCCGGCAGAAGCTTCAATTCACCGACACGCTGTGGGGAATAGTGAAGCACGGGCCCACAACGGTGGAGGCGGTGCACGTAGGCGATCCGACACTTGAGGACCCCTCGAGAACTCTGGCGCCTCAGATCACCAAGGACAATTTGGCGCTGTTCAAGCAGGCGACCGACCAGGGCAATTCGGACGCGACTGCATCTGCGAAACCGACTGGGGCAAACGAGCCGCCGCGCAGCGATCAGCCTTCGCAGGCGCCGCTTCAGATGACCACGCCGGAAGGCACGGGCGTAGGCGTCTCGATTGTGAGCGCGCCAAACTCGGGTGGCGCGAACCCGGGCACGACCGGGTCGCAGCCCGCGGCCCAGGGTGATCCGAATGCCCTCGTGAAATCCGTGGGTCCTGAGAAGGCCGAGGTCCCCGCGGCGCAGCCCGCCGCGTCAGCTCCCGACCAGATCAACGACATCAAGCCGGGTTCGCAGCCGCCCGCTCCAACGCTCGCCGAAGGTCAGAAGCCGCACAAGCCGAAGCCAGACCTGAGCGACGAATCGTCAAGCAGGAAGAAAAAGAAGAAGGGATTGGGCAAGCTCAATCCGTTCTAAAATCTTGCTGGGATTAGCAGGAAAGGCCCTCCGGAAACGGAGGGCCTCTCCGTTGGTGCGCGAATTCAGTTAAGTCCGTGTGTGGTTGTCGGCCCACGCATCGCGAAGCTGCGAGGCCATCCGCCCCACGGGAAGCTGCCCGTGGGCATTCTTGCGGTTCATGTAGATAACGAACGCCGCCAGCAAGCCGTAAACGCCGACGAAATACAAGCCGAGTCGCCCCATGCGAGGAACCCTCCGACAGGCGTAGATGCGGTGTGCGGAGTGCGAGATGGTGCGCGGTCCGGGCGCAGCAATGCGACCAATTGAGAACCGCGGCATCTGCTAACCTGAGGGGTTGTCCCTCTTGCACTTACGGCATTTCCCAGAAGGCGGGGACACCCACAGACCTAATGCCACACGACCTGCCCAAAGCGTACGATCCGACCGCCATTGAAGACCACTGGGCCGAATACTGGGTCCGCGAAAAGCTCTTTGAGCAGCCCACGCCGGGCTCCGGCGACAAGGCCGATGGCCAGTCAGGCGAGCAATTCTCCATCCTGCTGCCTCCGCCGAATGTGACCGGCCGGCTGCACATGGGCCACATGCTCAACCAGACAGAGATGGACATCCTGACCCGCTGGCGGCGCATGAGCGGCTACCGCGCGCTGTGGCTCCCCGGCACGGACCACGCCGGCATCGCCACGCAGATGATGGTGGAGCGGCAGCTGGCCGCCGAAAATACCTCGCGCGAGAAACTGGGCCGCGAAGCATTCGTCGAGCGCGTGTGGGAGTGGAAGCGCCACTACGGCGGCGCCATCCTCGACCAGATGAAGCGCCTCGGCGCAAGCGTCGACTGGAGCCGCGAGTACTTCACCATGGACGCGCGCCTCAGCGTCGCGGTGCGCGAGGCATTCGTGCGGCTCTACGAGCAGGGCCTCATCTATCGCGGCGCATACATCGTGAACTGGTGCCCGCGCTGCCAGACGGCGATCAGCGACCTCGAGGTGGTGTACGACGAGCACAAGGGCCACCTGTGGGAGATTCGCTACCCGGTGATTGACGAGGCCGGCAAGGACACCGGCGAGTTCGTGACCATCGCGACCACGCGCCCTGAAACCATGCTCGGCGATGTGGCCGTAGCAGTGCATCCCGAGGACGAGCGCTACGCGCATCTGCACGGCAAGAAGCTGCGGCTGCCCCTGCTCGACCGCCAGATCCCGATCGTGACCGACGACTGGGTAAGCCGCGACTTCGGCACCGGCGCGGTGAAAGTGACCCCGGCGCACGATCCCAACGACTTCGCACTCGGCGAACGGCACCACTTGCCCTCGATCAGCGTGATGGACGCAACCGCGCAGATCAACGAGAACGGCGGCCAGTACGCCGGGCTTGACCGCTACGTCGCGCGCAAAAAGATCGTCGCCGACCTCGAAGAGCAGGGCTTGCTCGCGGGCGTGAAGGACCACGTGCACAACGTGGGCCACTGCGACCGCTGCAAGACCATCGTTGAGCCCCGCCTTTCGACGCAATGGTTCATTGCGGTGAACAAGAAGGCCGAGGGCCGCGGCGTATCGATGGCCGAACTGGCAATTGCGGCGGTGAAGGCCGGCGCCGACGGCAACAAGGCCATGCGCTTTACGCCGGAGATGTACGAGAAGACCTATCTGAACTGGATGGAGGGCATCCACGACTGGTGTATCTCGCGGCAGCTCTGGTGGGGCCATCGCATTCCGGCATGGCACTGCGCGAAGTGCCACAAGATCACCGTGGCAAGGCAGGATCCGAGCGCGTGCGCGCACTGCAGCTCGGGCGAAATTACTCAGGAAACCGACGTGCTCGACACGTGGTTCTCGTCGGGCCTGCTGCCCGTGTCCGTATTCGGATGGCCGAACGTGACGGCGGAGACCCGCGCGGATTTCGACACGTTCTACCCGACCAGCCTGCTCGTCACCGGATTCGACATCCTCTTCTTTTGGGTAGCGCGCATGGTCATGCTGGGCTGCTGGTTCTCGACCGACGTGCCCATGGCCGACGGCACCCCAAGGCCGCTCGCCGAGAGCGTCCCCTTCCGCGAGGTCTACATTCACGCCCTGGTGCGCGACGCCAACCGCGAGAAGATGTCGAAGACCAAGGGCAACGTGATCGACCCGATCGAGATCGTAAAGCAGTACGGAACCGATGCCGTCCGCTTCACGCTAGCGAGCATGGCTTCTCCCGGAACCGACATCGCCTTCAACGTAGCGAGGACCGAAGGCTACCGCGCCTTCGCAAACAAGATCTGGAACGCCGCGCGCCTCATCTTCATGAATCTTGAACGCGGTGCGGAAGTGGGTATCGCAATTGACGTCTCTGCTATTGGGGAGGTTCCTGAGATAGGGTCAAATGACTCCGATTTTGTGCGCTGGCTTTGGTCGGAATTTCACCAAGCCGCCCGAAGAGTCGATGAATCGCTTCAAAACTATCGCTTTGACGAAGCGGCGAGCGTCGTTTACCAGTTTTTCTGGAGCACATTCTGCGATCGTGCACTCGAGTTTGCGAAGGCTAGGCTGGAATATTCGCCTACCGGGGAATTGACGAGAACGAAGCAGATTCTAACAACGTTACTGCAGATACTGGAAGCGACCCTGCGAATGCTCTCTCCATTCATGCCCTTCCTTACAGAAGAACTCTGGCACGCGATTTACAACGATAAGCCGCCGCTCCGCTCAATAGCACTGTCATCATATCCGGTCGTGCCGACAGGAGTGTTTGATCGGGTGGTGGGTGGTGCCTTCAACGATGGCGTTCAAATCCGGATGAAGGACTCTTGGGATCTGATCAGCGATGTGCTCAGCGAGCGCAAGCACTCTGGTGTTCCTGAAAAGGAACCAGTTCCTATTCAGGTGCATGCTATTGCAATCGCTCGGACGTCATTCACAGCAAACGTAGACGTGATTCAGAAGTTGGGCCATGTTTCTTCAATCGAGTATGTAGACAACGAACTTCAGGGCTCCGGCGTATTTCGCAATTTCTCGCGCTACACGGGAAGGTTGCTATACGAACCCAAGATCGACGCGGCCGCCGAGCGCGAGCGCTTGACAAAAGAGATCGCGAAATACGACAAAGGGCTGGCTGCGGCGGAGCGCCAACTCGGGAATGATAGTTTTCTCGCAAAGGCACCCGCGCATGTAGTGGAGGGATTGCGGAAGCAGGAAATGGAAACGCGGCTGCTGCTCGAAAAAGCCCGCAGCGCACTAGCTTCTCTGCCTCCACAATGAAGATTGAAAACTGTGAACTATGAACTGCGAACTGTGAACTAACCACTAATCACTAACCACTGACCACTGAACTATGGACTGGAAGAGCCACCGAATCGACGCGTTGCTGGAGCAGGCCCTGGTCGAAGACCAGGCCGTCGGCGACACCACCACCAACGTCACCATCGACGCGAACCTGCGCGCGACGGCCTCCATCCTCGCACGCGAAGAATTGGTCGTTGCGGGGCTTGGCGCGATCCCGCGCTTCCTTGAAATCTTCGCGCGTCTCGATCGACGCCCCGAAGCACACACGCGCTTTGAAGTTGTGAGCCATCCTGAGATATTCGATGGGGTACGCGCACGCGATGGCCAGGTCCTTGCAGTCATCCGGCACAATGCGCGGGTGCTGCTGAGCAGTGAGCGCGTAATCCTGAACCTGCTGCAGCACATGAGCGGGATCGCAACCAACACGCGCAAATACGTCGATGCGATCCAGGGAACGCATGCGCGGGTGCTCGACACACGAAAAACCGTGCCCGGTTTGCGCGCGCTCGAGAAGTACGCGGTGCTGTGCGGCGGTGGCACGAATCATCGGCTCGACCTTGCCAGCGGAATCCTGATCAAGAACAACCACATCTCGCTCGGCGGCGGCCTGCGGACGGCGGTCGCCCATGCTTTGGAGCGGCGCAAAGCCGGGCAGCGCGTGCAGGTGGAAGTACGCAACCCCCGTGAGCTCGAAGAAGCGCTCGAAGTTGGCGCTGAAGCGATCCTTCTCGACAACATGACGCCGCACGAGGTACGCAACTCGGTGGACCGCATCAAGACCGAAACGCGCTGGATCCCGACGGAGGCCTCAGGCGGCATCGTACTCGAGAACATTCGCGCCTACGCTGAAACGGGTGTGGACTTCATCAGCGTGGGAGCGTTGACTCACTCGGCCCGCGCCGCCGACATTTCAATGAGCATCGTGGCGGAGTAGCGGCTGCAATGTACGACCTGCCTGCTCTGGAGCAATCGCTCGCCGGAACGATCTTCGCGGCCAACCTGCACTTCAAATCAACCACCGGATCGACCAACAGTGATGCAATGACTGCTGCTCGCAATGGCGCGGCGCACGGATCGGTGTATTTTGCCGACGAGCAGACCGCTGGGCGCGGGCGCGGCGATCACGCGTGGCACTCGGCTGCCGGACAGGGTCTGTATGCAAGCGTGCTGCTGCGGCTGCCGGTTCCGGCAGCGCGCATGCATTTGCTGCCCCTGGCCGCAGGGCTCGCGGCTGCCGAGGCCGTTCGCGCAGCAAGCGGACTGAGCGTCGATCTCCGCTGGCCCAACGATCTGCTCATAGGCCCGCGCAAGACCGGTGGAATTCTTGTCGAGTCGCAAGCCGATCGAGGGCAGCTGAGCTTTGCGGTTGCGGGCATCGGAGTCAATGTGCATCAGCAAAGTTTCCAGCGCGGCCTCGCAACTCCTGCAACGTCGCTCGATCTCGAATCCGGCCGTTGGACCGACCGCCAGTTGCTGCTGATCGCGCTTCTTGAAGCTCTCGATCGTGAAACGCAGGTACTGCTCAATCCGGCTGCTGGATCCAGCCTGACCGCACGCGTGGAACAGGCGTCGAGTTGGGTGCGTGGGCGCGAAGTCGAAGTCCATGGACCGCAGGCCTGCAACGGCATCACAGAGGGGCTCGACGAGCACGGTTTTTTGCGCGTGCGCACGGCCGCCGGCATCGTCCAGGTGCAGACAGGCGGAATCCGGTCTGCCGATGGCACGGCAGCTACAATGTAAGCCATGCTCCTGGCGCTTGACGTGGGCAACACCAACACCGTTCTCGGGTTGTACCGCCTGGGCGCCGCGCCGGCTTCCGCGGCCGCAGCCGGCGAAGGCGAGCGCGAGCTCGTGGCGCACTGGCGCGTGTCCACGCATCGCACGCAGACCTCCGACGAGTACGGCGTTCTCTTCGTGAACCTGTTCCAGATGAGCGGAATCTCGGTCGATCAGGTGCACCACATCATCATTTCTTCAGTAGTGCCGCCAGTGGAGAGCACCCTGCGCCGTGTGTGCGAGAAGTATTTCCACGTGCAGCCGCTGTTCGTCGAGCCCGGCATCAAGACCGGGATGCCGGTGCTGGTGGACAATCCCGCGGAACTGGGTGCAGACCGGCTCGTGAACGCCATCGCCGCATTCGAGCGCTATGGCGGGCCCTGCATCGTCGTGGATTTCGGCACGGCAACAACGTTCGATGTCATCTCATCGAAGGGCGAATACCTGGGCGGCGCGATCGCGCCCGGCCTCGGCATCAGCGCCGATGCTCTCTTCTCGCGCGCCGCAAGGCTCGGGCGCGTGGACGTGAGACGCCCCGCGAAAGTGATCGGAACCAACACGGTCACGCATCTCCAGAGCGGCCTCTACTACGGCTACATTGGACTGGTCGATGGCATCCTCGAACGCATCATCAAGGAGATCGGCACAGAGGCGCGCGTAATCGCGACGGGCGGCCTCGCGCGGCAGATCAGTGAAGACTCGCGCTACATTGCCGAAATCAACGACATGCTTACGCTCGACGGGCTGCGGATCGTGTTTGAGCGCAACCGCGCGGCTCGGCCTCGCACGCGCGCGCATTGAGGCGCGCCATGCAGAACTACTTCAACTACTTCACCGAAATCGAAGAGCGCTTTCAGCAGCGGCGTGGATCATTGCTTCTGCTCTCCACGCTCGACTGGGCGCTGATCGAGACGTGGCGCGATGCCGGCGTGCCTCTCGACGCGGTGCTGCGCGGCATCGACGCCGCATTCGACAAGTACGAGGCGCGGCAGAAGCGCGGACGCATGCGCAAAGTCAACGGGCTCGCGTGGTGTGCGCAAGCGGTCATGGAAGCAGCAGAAGAATTGCGGGAAGCGGCGGCGGGCGCATCGACGGCCACGAACTACACAGGCACCGCAGAAACCGGCTTCGAGCGCGAGCGCGTAGCCGGACATCTGGAAGCGGCAGCCTCCGCGCTCGAGTCTGCGCAAATCGCTCCGGATGTCTGCGCCGCGACGGCATCGCGGCTGCGCGAGCTGGCCGCGGAATCGCGCGCGGCGGATGCGAAGAAGCCTCTCGACACCGAAGCATTGGAGCGCAACCTTACAGTGCTCGAGGAAAAACTGTTCGCCGCCCTCACCACTGCCGCACCCGAAACGCTGCTCGTGGGGTTGAAGGAGCATGCCGCGCGCGAGCTCGCCCCTTATCGCAGCCGCATGGGCGCAGTGCAGTTGCGCCAGGTGGAGCGCCAGTTTGTTCAAAAGCAGCTTCTCGCGCATTACAACCTTCCGCGTTTCAGCCTCTTCTACATGAGCCAGCAATGAAGCCGCGCCGCCACCAACGCCGGGCAAACAATCCATCGGCTGCGCCCAGCCCGTCGCAACTCGTGACGATCGAGAAACCGGTCTACGGCGGAAACTTTCTGGCGCGCAGCGACGGAAAAGCAATCTTCGTTCCGATGGCGCTCCCGGGCGAGCAGGCGCAGGTGCGGATAGTCGAAGACAAAGCCAGGCGCGGATATGCCGTCGCGGAGGTGGATGCAATTACGGCGCCGGCGGCGGAACGGATTGCCCCGCGTTGCCCGCACTTCGGAACCTGCGGCGGATGCCAGTATCAGCACACCGACTATCCGGCCCAACTCAGGTTTAAGGAAGCGATTCTGCGAGAGACATTCACGCGCGCGGGAATCGCCGCGCCGAATGAGATCGCCGTGCTGTCGGGCGACCCCTGGGAATATCGCAACCGCATTCGTGTTGCATTCGATGCAAAAGGAAATGTGGGATACCGCGGACGCCGTTCGCATGCAATTATTCCCATTCGCGAGTGCCCCATCGCTTCGCCTGTGCTTGTGAGGGCGGCGCTGGCTGCGGCAGAGCTGTTCAAAAAATCCGCACCATCTCTCCGGCCTTCCGAACTCTCGTTGTTTGCGAATCCAGAGGAGGACTTCCTGCTCGCAAGCGTGTTCGCTGAAGGCAGGGCGCTGGCTCCGTTGACGGAGCGCCTCGAAGCGCTGATAGAGGAATTCCCAGGCATCGGCGGAGTGGATCTGATAGCGCAGGATGAAGGCCGGCGCGAGCAGCGGGCCGCGCAGATCGGAGCGGCCTCGCTCAGCTATCGCGCGGCCGGATTTGACTATCGAGTGGACAACGGTGCGTTCTTTCAGGTGAACCGCAGGCTCCTTGATCCTCTCGTTGGCATGGTGACCCAAAAACACACTGGTGCGTTGGCGTGGGATCTGTTTGCGGGTGTGGGACTGTTCGCGCGCAAGCTGACGGCGAGTTTTGACAAAGTGATCGCCGTCGAGTCGGCGCCTGCCGCAACCAAAGCGCTTGCCGCGAATCTTGCCGGCACAACAGGAGAATCTGTTCCGGCTTCGGCGCTCGACTTTTTGCGGGGAAATTCCGGCGGCCAACGGCCGGACCTGATCGTGGTCGACCCTCCGCGGACAGGGCTCGGAGAGGAAATCACCAGGGAGTTTGCGCGCATTGCAGCCCCGTCCATGGTGTACGTTTCGTGTGATCCGGTTACGCTCGCGCGCGATCTGCGGCCGCTCCTTGCGTCGGGCTATGCGATCGAATCGGTGACTCTCGCAGACCTCTTCCCGCAGACCTTCCACCTGGAGACATTGGTTCACATAGGCCTATCCTGATATAGTTCCCCTTCAACCTCAATTGATGCAGAAAGCCATTGCCAGAGGCGGCCAAACGGCGGCCGCGACCGTACATGCGAGCGCCGCGGGGGTCCCGTTATTTCATGCGGCATGGCTGTTCGCGGCGGGAATCGGAGTCGCTTCCGTGGCGTGGCTGCATCCGGGCGCGCTCCTGTTCTCCCTGGTCATCGCTGCGGTGGCATGCAGCCTCGCGGCCCTTCGTGCGCAGAGGCTCGCCTGGCTGCCGCTCGGGGCCATGTGGCTGCTTCTGGGAGCGTGGTCCGCGGAGATGCAGCCGCATCCGGCGCCGGATCGGCCGCTGCTCGCATTGTCCGATGGGCTCGTGCGCACCGTGGAGGGCACGGTGACGGACGCGGGGCCGATACGCGGCGAATTGGACCAGGATCCGGACGCGGGCCCCGACACGAAGCCCGCGCAGCGCATCGACGTGCGCCTCAATTCAATCGAAGTTGCGAGCGATACCGAAGATGCGCAGCAGCCAATTCAAGGCAAGGTTAGGCTGACGGTTCGCTGGCCCCGAGATTCAGTATCCGCGAGCTTCTTGTGCGGCGACCGGGTGCGCGCGTTCGTGCGCCTGCTGCCCCCTGAATCCTTTCGCGACGCGGGAGCCTGGAGCCGGACCGATTACCTCGCGGAGCAGGGCATCACGTCCACCGCCACAGTCGATGCGGCGCGGATCGAGCGGCTCGGGGGCGCGCAAAGCGTCCCATATTCATGCATGTTGGGCGGTGCAAGGCGGAACGCCGCTGACCGGCTGTTGAAGCTGCCCGCAAGGATGAGCGGATTTCCAGTCTCGCTGCGCGTGAGGCCCGAAGACGCCGTCATGCTCGCCGCAATGGTGACGGGTGACCGCACATTTCTTTCGCATTCACTGCGCGCGGGATTCGAGCGCACCGGCTCCTTTCACATGCTCGTTGTCTCCGGGCTTCACCTGGTGATTGTGACCGGCTTCATCCTATGGCTCGCACGGCGGCTGCGAGTGCCGCGCGTTCCAGCCACGCTGCTGACAATCGGCGCGTCATTCGCATACGCACTCTTCACGGGATTTGCGGTGCCGGTGCAGCGGTCGTTCTGGATGATCGCGCTGTACCTGGTGTGCAGGCTTGCGTACCGCGAGCGGAGCCCGCTTAACGCAATCGGATTCGCGGCGCTCTGCCTGCTGGCAGTGAACCCGCGCAGCCTGTTTGACGCGGGCTTTCAAATGACGCTGCTCGCTGTGGTGTCGATCGCAGGCATCGCCGCTCCAGTGCTGGGCGCCAAAATTCATCCCTGCATCAGCGCCACGCGCGATCTGCGGCTTATTGCGGCGGACGCGAAGCTCGCGCCCCACCTCGCGCAATTCCGCATTGTGCTCCGCATGTTTGCGGCGCGGCTGCAGTTGGCGTTTAACCGGCGCTTGGGCTGGAGCATCATGCCTTGGGCGGTGCGGCTGGTTCTGCAAACGGTTGAAGTGTTCGCCGTCACGCTGGTGGTGGAACTCGCAATGACGCTGCCCATGGCGGTCTACTTCCACCGAATCACGCTCTTGGCGCTGCCTGTAAACATCCTGATTCTTCCTCTGCTGTTGCCGCTGATGCCCGTTGCACTCATTACTCTCATCGCGCTTGCGTTTTGGCCGGCGACAGCGGTAGTTCCGGGCGCTCTTGCTGCTGCGCTGCTGCACGCCGGTGTGGGCGCCGTGCGGCTGTTCGGCTCGATGCGATTCGGCGACCTGCGAGTGGCAATGCCCGCGCCATGGCAGGCCTTCGCGTTTTGCGCGTTGCTCGCGGCAGCCATCATCATGGCTCGAGTGGCAAAGGTCGCAATGCGCCGGTTGGCCTGGGCTGCGCTCCTCGGTGCGGCCGTCGCGGCAGTCTGGCCGCGCCCGGTCGAGCATCCGCGCGGCGCTCTGCTCGTCGAAGCGCTGGATGTGGGGCAGGGAGATTCACTGCTGCTCATCACCCCGGGCGGCAAAACCCTGCTGGTGGATGGAGGCGGGCTCGGCGGAGGACCGCGCCAGGCGTCTCAGGAGTTTGATGTCGGCGAGGAAGTTGTGTCGCCGGCTTTATGGGCGCGGGGCATTCGGCACCTCGATGCAGTCGCGCTCAGCCATGCTCATTCTGACCACATGGGCGGCCTCCCGGCGGTTCTGCGCAACTTTCATCCCGACGAGTTGTGGGTTGGCAACAACCCTCGCGTGCCGGCCTACAATGCGCTGCTTGAAGAAGCGGAGGCGTTGCACACCCGGTTGCGCACGCTGCACTCAGGCGATGAGGTGGCGCTCGGCGAAGTGAAGGTCAGCGTGTTGGCGCCGTTTGCTTCATACCGTCCGGGCGGCGAGCCTTCAAATAACGATTCGCTCGTGCTGCACGCGGGTTATGGCGCCACGTCGGTGCTGCTTGAGGGCGATGCGGAAGCGCCGGTCGAGCAGGGCTTGCTTCAAGCTGCGGGCCTCGAGAGCTCGCTGCTGAAGGTTGGCCATCATGGCAGCACCACTTCCACGACACCCGGGTTCCTGGCGCGGGTTTCGCCGCAATGGGCCGTGATCTCGTGCGGGTTGCGCAACCGCTATGGGCATCCGCGCGAAGAGGTGTTGCGGGAGTTGGAGTCCGCGCACGTTCGGACGCTCTCGACCGACACCGGCGGCGCAGTGTGCTTCAGCATGGATGGGAAATCCGTAGCGCCGCTTGATTCCTGTTCAGAAGCCCGCTAGCTCTGAATCGCGGTAAGGATCGCGCTTGAAGCGCAGCCGCAAGCCAAAGTCGAGTTGGCGCTCGCGGAAATAATCGGTGGCATTCACGTTGAGCGGCTGGCCGAACTCTGTTTGCCCGGGCTTCACGCCGGTTAAGAAATTCAGCGTAGGCGATGAGCCCGAGGTTGTTCCCGGCCCGATGTAATATCCCGTGGTCTCCACCCGCGTCACATTCTGGTGGTTGAACAGGTTGAAAGTCTCGGCGAGCAGTTCCAGCTCGCGCTCGTGGCCAAGATTGAGGTGGCGGCTCATGCGCAGGTCGGCCTTCCATGTCTGCGGGTAGCGATAGGTGTTCCGTCCAACGCCGTATACTCGGTCGTCCCCGCCGTAGCCATTCATGCCCGGTCCAAGGCCGGCGATCATCGCGCCGGATTTCGCAAACTCCCTGGTGATGGAGCCGGCAGTACGCATGGTGTAAGGCAGTCCGCTGTGAAAATGTCCGGTGCCCGAGAGCATCCATCCATTCGCAAACCGCCCGGCGACCCCCTGCAGATTCCAGTGCGGCTCCCAGATCGTCATGGCCGCGAAGGAGTGCCGGATGTCGAGATCGCTGGTGCCGTACTCCTGCCGGAAATCGTTCGGATCGAGTACGCTCGCGCCGCCGATCTGGCCGCTCTCATTCGGGTTCCAATCCATCGCGTGCCCATACGTGTAGCGCGCGTGAAAGCTCAGGCCGCGGCGCGTGTACCGCGAGACGCTCAGAATGCCGGCCTCATAAGTCGAGTTCGCGCGGCTGAAGACCTCGCTGATCTGCTGGTAGTTCGAATTCAGGCGGCCGGTTGATCCCGTCGCTGAGGGCCAGGATGCAAAAAACGGCACCGTGATGTGCGGGGTCTTGATGGGGCCTTTGCCGCTGGCATCCACCACCTCGTAGGTGACCGTGCCTGGATTCACCGCGGGATCGAAGTTAGCATCAACGGTCACGGGAAGACGCCGGGCGAGACTGGCCACCGCGCTTGCGCTCACGTGAATGTGCCCCGGCAGCGTTGCGTCGGCCGAGGCCTCTGCCTGGTGGATCTCGGCATTGCGGAAATTCGGCGCCATCTCGACCGCGCCTGGCTTCTCAATCGTTCCCGGATCGCCGGCCAGCACGTATGGGAATGGCGGAGCGCCCCCCGGAAGGTTGGGAAGGTTGTCAGTCGGGCGCAGAAACAAGTTTAGGTCGCCCTTGGGTGATCCCGTTTGGGTAATTGCGGTCTCGAGCACCGAGTTGGGTGTGCGGCCGAAGTACATGCCATAACCGAAGCGCAATACCGGCCAGCGCGTCTCACTCCGGCCCCAGGCCATGCTCAATCGCGGCATCCACTGGTTGCCCAGGCTCGGCACTCGCTGCGTCAACGGCAGATCCGGGTTATTGACGAGCGCGATCGGCGGCGGCATCTGCTGGCGCTCCCAGCGCACGCCCCCTGAAAACACAAGCTGGCTGTTGGGCTCCCATTGCGCCGTAACAAAGCTCGCCCAGTCGTTGGTCTCGAGGTGCCAATCCGTCGGTCCGATGGTTTGCGTGTACCAGGAATAGCAGGGCAGATAACCCAGGCCGTGCAACTGTCCCGCCGAATCGCGCCAGGCTTTCCCTCGCTGATCGCAATTGTGCTGGCTCATCGGGCTGAGCGCGTCACGCAGGCCGTATTTTGCAAACACCAGCGCGTCGGAGACGAAGTTCTCCACCGTCGCGTAGTGGTAGGTGCCGGTGTGGTTGCGCAGGAATGTTGTCGCGTCGGCGCTGTGGCGCAACTCGAAGCCGGAGCGGAGCAGAAGCTTGCTATGCACCCAGTCGAGTTGCTCCTGGGCCTCGTACGTATGCTCGTTCGGATAGCTGCCGGAACCGAATCGCGCGGGGTTGCCGATAGTGAAGCCGTAGCGGGAGTCCACGACCATTTGCGGCAATTGGCCCCACTGGTTGGCCATGAGGGTCCCCTCGAACGGCGACGGAGTCTCCGCGGCCTGCGCAACAGTGTGGCGCCCCATCGAGCCCTGCGTCACAACGAGAAGATTCGGCGTGACAAATGCCTCCCAGCGTCCCAGCGCCCAGCGTTCGCTGAGGCGGCTTCCGCCAAAGCTGTGGTTGCCGTAGGCCTCCGAGGCGCTGCGCAGGCCGCCGCCCGCCGAATCGAACCTTGCGCCGGTGCCTTCGAATGTGAAGTGGTGCCGTTCCGCCGCATGCCAGTCGACGCGCCCAAAGCCGCTCCAGTGAGTCGAATTGCGCTGCGCCGGACCCAGCAGCGCATCGAGCGTCTCCAGCATCTTCGAGTAGGCGGCCAGCCCCTCTGCAACAGGATTGGAACTGCTCAGCCCGAGCCGCGCGCTCAGCACCTGCATCTCGTCGTTGGCAGGCTGCGCAAAGAAATTCTCAGGGTGCTTCACAGTCGAGACTGCCGGGTCGTTGCGCTGGTCTCCATCAAGAGCCGCGAACCAGAAAAGCTTGTTGCGGAGCAGGGCGCTGCCTGTGCTGATTCCATAGGTAAGGCGGCGGTCGCCTGGCGACCATGCGCGCGGGCTGAATACCGGCGCCGAGGTGATCGTTGCCGGCGATGATTCCTGCATCCACTGTGTGAACGGGTTGCGTGCTCCCCACAGGTTCTGCCGGTTGAAGAGAAATGCCTGCCCATGCCAGTGGTTGGTTCCCGAGCGTGTCTCGATGCGGATCGGCTCGCCAGCGATCTGAGTTCCGGAGAATCCCGCAGACTGGAACTCCTGGATTGAAGATTCCCGAACAGTGGAGCCCGCAAGCGACGAAGCCCGGGACCCGAATGAGTGGCCGCCGAACGCGAGGCGCGTCGAAGTCCCTTCTACCATCGGAGCGGCAGGCTCGAAGCTCCGCCCGCCCGCGGAGTCGGGGTCCCGGGCCTGTTCCGCCGAGCCCACGGGCGCGTCGAGAGCAAACTGCACCCAATCCCGGCCCGCCAGCGGAAGGGACTGGAGTTGTTCGCCGGTGATGGTCGTCGAGATCGAAACAGTCTCTGCAACTGGTGGAATCGCCGTAGCCAGCGGCGCACGAGGAAGAGCGTCCTCCACCTGAAGCGCGAGATGCCCCGCCGCGCCTGTTGCTGCACCCAGACTCGCAGCCCGTGCGCTCGCGTTGGCGGGTTGCAGGGCCGGCGATAGTGGCCCATCCGGGGGCGCAAGTTTTGCAATTTCAGAAACCGGCGCCGGAACCGGCCCGGAAAGTGCCCTCACTTGAGGCGCGGTCTCCGCGGCAGGCGCATGCTTCGGATTCGCAACACCCGCTGCCGGCTGCCACGGCGCGGCCGCAAGCAACGCCGGGTTCGCCGGCGGCTGTCTGTGCAGGGCAATCGCCGTCCGAATGCGCGCGGAGTGCCCGCCTGTGACCACAATGCCGTCGGCCTGGCCCTGGCCGAGCACGGGGCTCTCCGCCACCAGCGAGTAGGCCCCGGGCATGAGCGCCGCGCGATAGGAGCCGTCCTTTGCCGTCACCGCGCGGGTTTCGGCGCCCGTCTCGGTGTTGCGCAGCACCACCGTGACCCCGCTCAAGGGATGCGAGTAGAGGTCTGTCAGTATCCCCTGCAGCCCGCCGTCTTGCTGCGCACTTGCTGAAACGTGGGCAAATGCCGTCGCGAGCAGCACAAGCGCCGCTACCCACCCTCGAACTATGCCGCCGCAGCGTACCCACCTGCGGCGCTTCCCCGGAGCCGTCAAGATCCACCTTACTGCCGGTCCGGCATGGCGCCAGGCCGGTAATCGTGCGATCCGTCGAGACCTGCCGAAATCGGCGAGGAGCTCGCGCCCGGAGCGATTTTCCTGAAACGCCCCGGCCCGGACCGCCTGTTTGACCCCAAGGAGAAGTTGAAGAGATTTTAGTCCCAAATTGATAAACTGGAAAGACCAGGTGATTCCGATTTGGGACGCGCGGCGGCGCACCTCCCGGGCCGGCGCAAGTCAGTCCAAAACCAACTAAAGAATGTTCATTGACGAAGCGAAAATTCGTGTGAAGGCCGGCGACGGCGGCAACGGCTGCATGGCCTTCCGGCGGGAGAAGTTTGTGCCCCGGGGCGGCCCCTCGGGCGGCGACGGCGGGCGCGGCGGCGACGTCGTCATGGAGTCGTCGCAGCGCCACAACACCCTGATCCACTTCCGCTACAACCCGGAGCACAAGGCCCAGCGCGGGGAACACGGCATGGGCTCGAACTGCTCGGGGTCTGACGGTCACGACGTCGTGCTCAAGGTCCCCGTAGGCACCCTGCTCTATGACACCGACAGCGGCGAGCTGGTCCACGATTTCCAGCAGCCCGACGAGCAGGTTGTCATCGCCAAAGGCGGCCGCGGCGGCCGCGGCAACCAGCACTTTGCCACCAGCACGCACCAGGCTCCGCGCGAGCACGAACTCGGCCGCCCGGGCGAGGAGCGGCACTTTCGGCTGGAGCTCAAGCTGCTCGCCGACGCCGGGCTGGTGGGGTATCCAAACGCAGGGAAATCGACGCTGATCTCCCGCATCTCCGCGGCCAAGCCGAAGATCGCCGACTATCCCTTCACCACGCTGGAACCGAACCTTGGCGTCGTGACGGTTGGCGAGGAACCGGACCAGGAATCGTTCGTGGTTGCCGATGTGCCCGGCTTGATCGAAGGCGCGCATCAGGGGCACGGCCTCGGAACGCAGTTCCTGCGCCACATCGAGCGCACGAGCGTTCTCGTTCATCTTGTGGACGTTTCAGACGCTTCCGGCCGGCCCGACCCCGTCGAGGACTTCAAGGTAATCAACAAGGAGCTGACAAGCTTCGGCAATGGATTGGCCGACAAGCCGATGATCGTGGTGGCGACAAAACTCGACTCCGCAAACCCCGAGAAGCTGAAGAAGCTCAGCACCCACGCGAAGCGCCGCAAGCTCGAGTTCCACGCGGTCTCGGCAGTCACGGGGCAGGGAATCGACGAACTGAAGTGGGCGATCGCGAAACGCGTGCGCCCGTCAGCGCAGGCCGCCGACTGATTCACCCTATTGCAATGCCTGGACCGGTCTCTGGGTAAGGCGGGTGGCTACGATCCCCACAGTAGTTCACCACCAGGATTAGGGCGCCCCCGAGCCTGCCCTGAGCCTGTCGAAGGGTCCCTCGCATTTGGGGACCGGGGAGTCCACCAAACCCCGCAACAAGATCGTGTCATCCCGTGTATGAGGACGTTGGCTGCTGTCAAGGCATACCTTGGCGTCTGGGTGAGGGGCGGGGTCAAGGGCGCCGCACTTTGGCGTTCATCTGGACCCTTGACGCCGCCCCTTACC